>Ga0209048_10000731_pt1 | contig 34743 bp, 26 predicted proteins | sample FrelakmetCRP12CR_FD_187146 | JGI IMG/M metagenome (GOLD analysis project Ga0209048, IMG submission 187146) | Freshwater lake sediment microbial communities from the University of Notre Dame, USA, for methane emissions studies - CRP12 CR (SPAdes)... | ecosystem: Environmental > Aquatic >...
CGAGAGCGGGTGACGGGAATCGAACCCGCATGACCAGCTTGGAAGGCTGGGACTCTGCCATTGAGCTACACCCGCGAGGCGCGAAACGGTAGCGGGTACCGATTCGCCGAGTCGGGGCGGCGGGATTTGAACCCGCGACCTCTTGCTCCCAAAGCAAGCGCGCTGCCGAGCTGCGCCACGCCCCGCGACGTGGCTCCGATCGTACCCGGGTCGACGCGGCGTCCCACCTACCAGATCGCGACGACCGGACCGGTGGTCGTCGCCAGGTCCGCGGACGGCAGCGTGGACCCTGTGTCCACGGCGGTGAGGCGGAGGACTCGGGAGAGATTCAGAGGCGGTACGGAGAGTCGACGCTTTGGGGTACGCACGGTCCGGAGCCATCCGAGCGCATGATCGGTAACTATACGACAAAAGCCCCACGAGCCTCTCGACCGTGTGGATACCGCTCCGACGATCGGTGGGACGCGGGTCGCCCGATGAACGCGGGGTGCGCAGACCCTCGCCTGTACACTGCCTCTCCCCATGGCCGACATCACACGCACCGTCGAACCGGCGGCAGACAACAAGGTCCGCCTCCACGTCACCGTGCCGGCGGCCGAGTTCGAGACGGCGATCAATGCCGCCTTCCGCAAGCTGGCCCGAGAGGTGAAGATCCCGGGATTCCGGCCCGGCAAGGCACCCCGCCGTCTCCTCGAGGCCCGGTTCGGTCCCGAGATCGCTCGTGAGCAGGCCCTCAAGGATGCGGTCCCCGACTACTACATGGACGCCGTGATCGCCGAGGGGCTCGACACCATCGCCACCCCCGAGATCCAGATCACTGCGGGTGAGGACGACGGCGACGTCGAGTTCGACGCCGTGGTCGAGTTGCGGCCCGTCGTCACGCTGTCGGGCTACGACGGCCTGCGTGTCGAAGTCGAGACCCCCACGATCGGCGACGACCGCATCGACGCGCAGGTCGAGAACCTCCGGGAGCGTTTCGCCGATCTCGCCGAATCTTCCACTCCGCTGATCGACGGCGACTACGCGTCGATCGACATCTCGGGTTCCGTGAACGGTGAGGCCGTTCCCGAGCTCACCGCCACCGACTTCCTCTACGAGGTCGGTGCCGACATGATCGTGCAGGCACTCGACGTCGAGCTGCGCGGCAAGAAGCCCGGCGACATCCTCGAGTTCTCCGACACGCTCCCCGAGCGCTTCGGCGATGCCGCCGGCCAGACAGTGTCCTTCCGGGTGCTCGTGAAAGAGACGAAGCGCAAGGTGTTGCCCGAGCTCACCGACGACTGGGTCTCGGAGGTCAGCGAGTTCGATACCCTCGACGCGCTGCGCGGTGACATGCGCAACCGGCTGGAGCTCGTGGGCAAGGTGCAGGCGCAGATGGCGTTGCGCGATCGCGTGCTCGAGACGCTCGCGGAGCTCGTCGACATCGAGGCGCCCGAGACGCTCGTGCGCGAAGAGATGGAGCGCCGTCTCCACGACTTCGCTCACCGCCTCGAGCAGCAGGGCGCCACGATCTCGCAGTACCTCGTGGCAACGGGCCAGGAGCAGGACGCGTTCGTCGCCGAGTTGCGCGAAGGCTCGATCCAGGGCGTGAAGGCCGATCTCGGATTGCGAGCCGTGGTGGCGCAGGAATCCCTCGAGGCCACGGCCGACGAGCTCGATGCCGAGATCGAACGTCTCGCGACACGGATGGAAGAGAAACCGGCGAAGGTGCGGAAGGATCTCGAACGTCGAGGTGTTCTGGAGGCGGTACGCTCTGACATCGTTCGAGGCAAGGCACTGCAGTTCCTGGTCGATCATGCCGATGTCGTCGACCAGGACGGGAATCCCGTCGATTTGACGCTGCCGGCGGGAAATTCGGCCGGTGAGAGTGCGCAGGTCGGCCAGGATGTGGCCGATGAAACCCAAGAGCCAGCAGAGGAGCACCAGGCGTGACGCAGCCGATCTACAACTACATGGTCCCGACGGTCATCGAGCAGACGAACCGCGGCGAGCGCGCCTTCGACATCTACTCGCGCCTGCTCAAGGAACGCATCATCTTCCTGGGGACGCCGATCGACGACATCGTGTCGAACTTGATCATCGCTCAGTTGTTGCACCTCGAGAGCGAGGACCCCGACAAGGACATCTCGATCTACATCAACTCACCCGGTGGTGAGATCACGGGTCTGTTCGCGATCTACGACACGATGCAGTACATCAAGCCTCAGGTGTCGACGATCTGTGTCGGACAGGCCGCGTCGGCCGCCGCGGTGCTGCTCGCGGCGGGCGAGAAGGGCAAGCGCTACGTGCTGCCGCACTCGCGCATCCTCATCCACCAACCACACGGTGGCGCGCAGGGTCAGTCGGTCGACATCATGATCCAGGCGAAAGAGATCGAGCGCATGCGCACGACGCTCGACGAGCTGCTCGCGCACCACACGGGCCAGACCGTCGAGAAGGTCAAGCAGGACACCGACCGCGACTTCATCATGAGCGCGCTCGAGGCGAAGGAATACGGCGTCGTCGACGAAGTGATCTCCAATCGTGAGCTCGCCGCCGTGTCGGTGCCCGCAGGCGTAAGCTGAGCCCACTCGGACAGGGGGATTCGTCGTGGCCAAGTTCGGTGACGGTGGTGATCTGCTGAAGTGCTCGTTCTGCGGAAAGAGCCAGAAGCAGGTCAAGAAGCTGATCGCCGGCCCCGGCGTGTACATCTGCGACGAGTGCATCGACCTCTGCAACGAGATCATCGAGGAAGAGCTCTCGCAGACCAGTGAGGTCAAGTTCGACGAGCTCCCCAAGCCGCGCGAGATCTACGACTACGTCAACGACTACGTCATCGGTCAGGAGCAGGCGAAGAAGATCCTGTCGGTCGCGGTGTACAACCACTACAAGCGGGTGCAGGCCGGCGCGTACGGCGACCCCGAGGTCGAGCTCCAGAAGAGCAACATCCTCCTGATCGGCCCGACCGGTTGTGGCAAGACGCTCCTCGCACAGACGCTGGCGCGCATGCTCAAGGTGCCGTTCGCCATCGCGGACGCCACGGCGCTCACCGAAGCCGGGTACGTCGGCGAAGACGTCGAGAACATTCTCCTGAAGTTGATCCAGGCGGCCGACTACGACGTGAAGAAGGCCGAGACGGGCATCATCTACATCGACGAGATCGACAAGATCGCCCGCAAGGCCGAGAACCCATCGATCACGCGCGACGTGTCGGGCGAAGGTGTGCAGCAGGCGCTGCTCAAGATCCTCGAGGGCACGACCGCATCGGTGCCCCCGCAGGGCGGCCGCAAGCACCCGCACCAGGAGTTCATCCAGATCGACACCACCAACATCTTGTTCATCGTCGGGGGCGCGTTCGCCGGCATCGACAAGATCATCGAGAGCCGCATTGGCAACCGCGGCGTGGGCTTCGGCGCCGACATCCGCCGGGCCGACGAGAAGAACCTCGGCGACATCCTCGGCGGCGTGCTGCCCGAAGACCTCCTGAAGTTCGGGTTGATCCCCGAGTTCGTCGGGCGGCTGCCGGTGATCAGCGCGGTGCACAACCTCGATCAGGAAGCGCTCGTCCGCATCCTCGTGGAGCCGAAGAACGCGCTGCTGAAGCAGTACCAGAAGTTCTTCCACTTCGACGACGTGGAGCTCGACTTCACCGACGACGCGCTCCAGGCCGTCGGCGAGGAGGCGTTGAAGCGGGGGACCGGTGCTCGCGGGTTGCGCGCCATCCTCGAAGAGGTGCTGCTCGAGGTGATGTACGACCTCCCGAGCCGCAGCGATGTGACCAAGTGCGTGATCGATCGCAACGTCGTCCTCAACAAGGTGACGCCCACCCTCATCGTCGAGGGCGAAGGCGAGCGCAGCCGCCGCAGCGCCTGACTCGCGGCGCCGCGATCCGCACCTTGGGATCAGCAGTGCGGGCCGGCGAGATCCGGCCGGGCGATCGGCGGCGCACCCGGGGTTGCTCCGTTCCACACCGGTGCCGCCCAGTCGTTCCACGTGCCGAAGTCCTCGGTGACCCACAGTGATCCGTCCGGACCGCAGTACGCGCCGATCCCGATGGTGGTGAGGCCGGGCTGGAGGATGTTCGCCCGGTGCCCGCTCGAGTTCATGAAGCCGACGCTCCCAGCGTGCGCCGGGCCGGCACCGGCGAAGGTCCCGCCGCCGTGGTAGATGTTCTCGCCGAGGTGTGAATACCGCCCGGCGTAATCGGCGCTGTTGAGGATTCCGGCGAGATCCTGGTGGCGGAATCCCACCGCCGGCATCCGCGCGGACCAACCGGCCGCCTGGTTGGCGAGGCGGACGTCCCACGCGAGCGGATCGAGCCCCCGGGCCGCCCGCTCGGCGTTGATACGGTCGAAGAGGTCGGCGGCGATGCTCGAGGCGCCGTCGGCCTTGGGGCGCAGGCTGTCGGCGTAGGCGCGGTGCTCGGGCGCAAACGTGAACACGCCGCCCCCGGCGTTGGCCAGCCAGTACCCGGCTTCGCCGGATGCCGCGGCCATCCCGGTCATCCACCCCTGCGGTGCGCCGGTTCCACTCTGGCTGTACAGCGGTGCGCCGCCGTAGGCGAAGACCCCGCCCGCGGCGGTCACGAGCCAGTAGCCGGGACCCATCGGGTTCATCGTGATGCCCACGACCGATGCGCCCAGCGAGAGACCCGCGGCGGAGCCCGCGAACGTGGCGTCACCGAAGGCGAAGATGCCGCCGTCGGCGGCCACGAGGAGGTAGCCGTTTCCGCTGTGGGAACGGGCCATCGCGGCAATCGGACTGTTGAGCGCGAGGCCGCCGGTGCTGCCGTGGAAGGTGGCGTCACCAAAGGCGAAGATGCCGCCGTCGCGGGCGACGAGCCAGTACCCGTTGCCCGACGGCGTCGAGGTCATGCCGACGATGGGGCTGTTGAGCGCGAGGCCGCCGGTGCTGCCGTGGAAGGTGGCGTCGCCGAAGGCGAAGATGCCGCCGTCGCGGGCGACGAGCCAGTACCCGTTGCCCGACGGGCTGGTCGCGATCCCCACGATCGGGCTGTTGAGGGCCATCGCGCCCGTGGACCCGTGGAAGGTGGCGTTGCCGAAGGCGAAGATGCCGCCGTCGGAGGCGACGAGCCAGTACCCGTTGCCCGACGGGGTCGCCGCGATCCCGACGATCGGCTGGTTGAGATGGGCGTCGCCGGCGGACCCGAAGTACCGGACGTCGGCGGCGCCGGCGGGCGCCGAGAAGGCGAGCGCGAGGAACGCCACGACGAGCACGAGGGTGAACAGGCGTCCGGTTGTTCGTCTCACTCCGCCCACTCGTGTGCCCCCCATCGGCTCTGCATGGCGCAGTTGCCGAGAGTGTTCGACCAACCGCCCTACACGGTTGAGTGCCTTATGTCGCATTATAACCGGTTCGGGGCAAGAAATTTCCCGCTCCCGAACTGGCACCGGGGGGTCCGAGAGGGTACCCCTAAACTGACGCCCCATGTCCAGTGCGCCGGTGCCCGACGAGAGCTTCCCGAAGAGCTACGTGCCGTCTGCGGCGGAAGGGCGCTGGTATCCCATCTGGGAGGAATCGGGCGCCTTCCGGCCCGAAGTGCGCGACGGCGGGACGCCCTATTGCATCGTCATCCCGCCGCCCAACGTCACCGGTGTGCTCCACATGGGCCACGCCTTCGAGCACTCGCTCATCGACGCCACCATCCGGCGCAAGCGCATGCAGGGCTTCGCGGCACTGTGGCTGCCGGGCACCGACCACGCCGGGATCGCCACCCAGAACGTGGTGGAGCGCCGGCTGCGCGACGAGGGCATCGATCGGCACCAGCTCGGTCGCGAGGCATTCGTGGCGCGGGTGTGGGAATGGAAGCAGGAATCCGGCGGCACGATCACCACGCAGATGCGCCGGCTCGGCTCGTCGTGCGACTGGAGCCGCGAGCGGTTCACGATGGACGAGGGGCTGTCGCGCGCGGTGCGCACCGTGTTCGTCCGGCTCTACGCCGAGGGGCTCATCTACCGGGCCAATCGGATCATCAACTGGTGTCCCCGGTGCCATACCGCGTTGTCCGACATCGAGGTGGAACACGAAGAGCTCGACGGCGAGCTCGTGCACATCCGGTACCCCTTCGTCGAGGGTGACGGGTACGTCACCGTCGCCACGACGCGCGCCGAGACGATGCTCGGCGACACGGCGGTGGCGGTGAATCCCGCCGACCCGCGTTACGAGGGGTTGGTCGGGCGCACGCTCCGGCTGCCGCTCGTGGGCCGGGAGATCCCGCTGATCGCCGACGCGGCGGTGGACCCCGAGTTCGGTACCGGTGCAGTGAAGGTCACCCCTGCGCACGACCCCAACGACTTCGAGATCGCGCAGCGCCATCACCTGCCGGCGATCGACATCTTTGACGAGAGCGCCGTGCTGACCCACGAGGGGGGATCCTTCGAGGGCATGGATCGCTTTGCTGCTCGCGATGCGGTGAAGGACGCGTTGCGCGCCGCCGACGCGCTCGAGCAGGTCGAACCTCATCGTCATTCGGTGGGGCACTGCTATCGCTGCCACACGGTGGTGGAGCCGCGTTTGTCGTTGCAGTGGTTCGTGAAGGTCGAACCGCTTGCTCGCCCGGCCATTGCGGCCGTGCGCGACGACCGCACGCAGTTCGTTCCCGAACGGTGGGAGAAGACATACTTCAACTGGATGGAGAACGTCCGCGACTGGTGCATCAGCCGGCAGATCTGGTGGGGCCATCGTATCCCCGCTTGGTACTGCGGCGACTGCGGGCACGTCAACGTCGCGCCGGAGGATCCCACCACGTGCACGGCATGCGGCTCATCGGATCTCCGCCAGGACGACGACGTGCTCGACACGTGGTTCTCGAGCGCGCTGTGGCCGTTCAGCACATTGGGCTGGCCGGACCAGACCGAAGACCTCGAACGCTTCTATCCGAACGCAATGCTGCACACCGGCTTCGACATCATCTTCTTCTGGGTCGCGCGCATGATGCAGATGGGCCTGCACTTCATGGACGGCGTCCCGTTCCACGAGGTGGCGATCCACGGGCTCGTGAAGGATGCCGAGGGGCGCAAGATGTCGAAGTCGTACGGCAACGTGGTCGACCCACTCGAGCTTGTCGATCAATACGGTGCCGACGCATTGCGCTTCGCGCTGACCCGCGCCGCGAGCCCGGGCCAGGATGTGCCGCTGGCCACCGAATGGGTCGAGGGCGCGCGTAACTTCGTCAACAAGATCTGGAACTCGGCACGCTTCGTGTCGTTCAACCTCGACGGACAGCCGCTCGCGTCGCTCGAAGGCGAGCTCCCCGCGCCGGAGCTCCTCCGTGTCGCGGACCGGTGGATCCTCTCGCGGCTGGCCCACGTGATCGAATCGGTGGACCGCGGTTTCGAGGCGTACGACTTCGCCAAGGCGATCGCCGAGCTGCAGAAGTTCGTGTGGAGCGAGTTCTGCGACTGGTACATCGAGCTCGCCAAGCTCTCACTCAACGCCGGCGGGGATGCACGCGAACGCACGCAGCGGGTGCTCGCAACGGTGCTCGGCTCGATCCTGCGGTTGTTGCATCCGGTGATCCCGTTCGTGACCGAGGAGTTGTGGGATCGCCTCGGTGGGGAGGGCCACCTCATCACCGGCGCCTGGCCGCAGTCCCAGGCCGACTGGATCGACGCGAACACCGACGAGGTCATGGACGACGTCACCGAGATCGTGTCCGCGATCCGCCGCTTCCGTTCCGAGCACAGCATCGCGCCTTCGAAGCGGTTCGTGGCGTTCGTCGCGCCCGGCGACGGTGCGCAGGACTCGGCGCTGCAGACGCTGCAGGGCGAGATCTGCGCGCTCGCGGGACTCGAGCGGCTGGATCTCATCTCGGGGCGGCACGCGTCGAGTGGCGAGCAGCGTCTCGTGGCCGCGGGCGCCGAGATCGTGATCCCGTTCGCGGGCTTGATCGACCTCGACGCGGCGCGTCAACAGCTCGATCGTCAGATCGAGAAGCTGCGGGTCGAGCTCGAAAAGGTCCGCAGGAAGCTCGCCGATCCGTCGTTCACGGCCAAGGCGCCACGCGAGATCGTCGACAAGCAGGAAGTCCGCGAAGGCGAGCTGAGCGACGCGGTTGGTGCACTGTTCGCGCAGCGCGAGCTCTTCGGTGACGGGTAGCGGCGCGTCGATGCGGACCGGCGACGCGCTGGCGTGGCTCGACTCGCACGTCAACCTCGAGGTGAACGCCGCGAGCGAGCGGCGGGTCATGACGCCCACCCTCGATCGCATCGAGGCACTCACGCAGCTCCTCGGTTCTCCGCAATTGGAGTTTCCGACGGTTCATCTCACCGGCACGAACGGCAAGACGTCCGTGGCGCGGATGACCACGAGCCTGTTGGTGGAGTCGGGCCTGTCGGTCGGGGCGTATACGAGCCCACACCTCGAGCGGGTCAACGAGCGCATGGCGTGGAACGGTGAACCGATCGACGACGACACGCTTGCGCATCTCCTCACCACGCTCGCGACGGTGGAGGAGCACATCGAGGAGCGACCGACGTTCTTCGAACTGTTGACGGCCGCGGCGCTCGAGTGGTTTGCCGACATCGCCGTCGAGGCGGCGGTGGTCGAGGTTGGTCTCGGCGGCCGGTGGGACGCCACCAATGTCGTGTCGGGCGACGTTGCCGTCGTCACGAACGTCAGCATCGATCACGTCGAGTACCTCGGTCCGACCCGCGAGCAGATCGCCGCGGAGAAGGCCGGCATCGTCAAGCCCGGTTCGGTGCTGGTGCTCGGCGAGACGGATCCCGCCCTTGCGGATATCTTCGACGCACGGGTCGCGGGACGCGTCGTGCGCCGCGGTTCCGATTTCGGCGTCGGGAGTCAACGCGTGGCGCTCGGCGGGCGAGTCGTCGACCTCTTCACGCCCGCGGCGACGTACACGGACGTGTTCCTTCCGCTGCACGGTGCGCACCAGGTGGACAACGCCGCGATCGCGTTGATGGCGGCCGAAGCCTTCGTCGGCGCGCCCCTGTCCCCCGATCTCGTTGCCACGGCGTTCGCCGCGGTGCGATCGCCGGGTCGGTTGGAGGTCGTCGGTCATCAGCCGCTCGTGTTGCTCGACGGTGCCCACAACGTCGCCGGTGGCGTCGCCCTTTGCCGGGCGTTGGCCGAGGAGTTCGCCGATTCGCCGCGCACGTTGGTTGCCGGGCTGCTCCGCGAGAAGGAACCCCACGAGATGCTCGAAGCACTCGGCGTCCGGCAGGCGGCGCGGGTGATCTGCTGTCGCCCGCCGAGCCCCCGCGCGCTCGACCCCGCGCAAGTGGCGGGCGCGGCGCGTGATCTCGGTGTCGACGCGGAGCGGATCGAGGTCGTCGACGGTGTCGAAGATGCGGTCGCACGCGCGCTGGCGGTCACCGCGCCCGACGAGCAGGTTGTGGTCACCGGATCGCTCTACGTCGTCGGCGCGGCGCGGCGGGTCCTCTCGATCCGCTGATCGGCGTCCGAGCGGCGCCACGGGCGGGGGAGTCGCTAGCCTCGCCCGCCATGAGCGAACGAACCTTGGTCCTGTGCAAGCCCGACGCCGTCGAACGGGGTCTCGTCGGGGAGATCGTCGGCCGCCTCGAGCGCAAGGGGCTGCGCATCGTCGCGCTGGAGCTCCGCCGCATCGATCCGGACACCGCCGGCAAGCACTACGCGGAGCACGAGGACAAGCCGTTCTTCGGTGAGCTCGTCTCGTTCATCACCCGCAGCCCCCTCGTCGCGATGGTGGTCGAGGGTGGACCGGACACGTGGAAGACGGTGCGCAACCTCATGGGTGTCACCAACCCGCGGGAGGCGGCTCCCGGCACGATCCGCGGCGACCTCGCGCTCGAGACGGGCGAGAACCTGGTCCACGGTTCCGACGGCCCCGACTCCGCCGAACGGGAGATCTCTATTTTCTTTCCCGATCTCGCCTGACCCGCGGCGAGTGAGGACGACAATTCGATACGGAGTCCCGAACGTCCCGCAGGGCGGCGGCGGGTATCCCGGCGCCGAGTGAGGGCGACAATCAAGCACGGCTGGACCACTGAGGGTGTTCGCCAATACCCTGGATGCATTCGTCACGCCTCCGACTCGAGGCGGGAGGCTCCATCGTGACCGAACCCTGGTATTCCTCCATCGTCGGACGGGACATGGCCGTCGACCTCGGCACGGCCAACACGCTGGTCTATGTGCGGGGTCGGGGCATCGTCCTCAACGAGCCCTCCGTCGTCGCGATCAACAAGCGCGACGGTCGTCCGCTCGCGGTCGGGTCCGAGGCGAAGCGGATGATCGGGCGTACTCCCGGCCACATCCAGGCGATCCGGCCCCTCAAGGACGGCGTCATCGCCGATTTCGACATCTGCGAGAAGATGCTGCGCTACTTCATCCAGCGGGTGCACCAGCGCCGGTGGGCCAAGCCCCGCATGGTGATCTGCGTCCCGTCGGGGATCACCGGTGTCGAGCAGCGCGCGGTGCAGGAAGCGGCGGAGTACGCAGGGGCGCGCAAGCCCGCGTACATCATCGAGGAACCCATGGCCGCGGCAATTGGTGCGGGCATGCCGGTGCACGAGCCCACCGGCAACATGGTGGTGGACATCGGTGGTGGCACGACGGAGGTCGCGGTGATCTCGCTCGGCGGGATCGTGGCCAGCGAATCGATTCGCATCGGTGGTGACGAGCTCGACGAGTCGATCATCAACTTCGTCAAGAAGGAGTACTCGCTCGCGCTCGGGGAACGTACCGCCGAGGAGATCAAGGTCGCGCTCGGCAGCGCGTTTCCACTCGAGGAGGAGCTGTACGCGGAGATCCGCGGTCGCGATCTGGTGACCGGTCTGCCGAAGACGATCGTCGTGTCGACGGAGGAGATCCGGGAATCGATCGAGGAGCCCGTGTCCGCCGTCGTCGACGCCGTGAAGGTGACGCTCGACAAGACGCCGCCGGAGCTTGCCGCCGACATCATGGAGAAGGGCATCGTGATCACCGGCGGTGGCGCGCTGCTCCACGGGATGGACGCGCGTCTCAAGGCCGAGACCGGCATGCCGATCGTGATCGCGCCCAATCCGTTGTTCTCGGTGGTGATCGGATCGGGCCAGTGCCTCGAGGAGTTCGACGCGCTGAAGCAGGTCCTGATCTCGTCGCAGCAGCACTGAGCCGGGCGTCGGACGGGAGTCTGGTCGACCCGTGGCGGTCTCTCGACGTGCGAGCCGGGGCCGATCGGTCGTGGTGCTCCTGGTGCTCACCGCGATCACGCTGATCACTCTCGACCAACGCGGGACGGGAACGATCGACACGGTGCGGTCGTGGGCGCGCGACATCAAGGCGCCGATCGAGGACGCGGCCAACAATGTGACCTCGCCGGTCAGTGACTGGTTCGACGGCATCACCCGGGCCGGTTCGCTGAAGCACGAGAACGCCACGCTGCGCAAGCAGCTGTCGCAGGCGCGTGGCGACGAAGCGCGAAACCGGAACGCCGCGCGGGAGAACAAGCGTCTGACCAAGCTGTTGCACCTCTCGTTCGCGGCCGACGTTCCGTCGATCGCGTCACGCGTGGTCGACGGCGCGCCGAGCAACTTCGAGAACACGATCGTCATCGACCGCGGCACCGCGCACGGTGTCGCGAAGGGAATGCCCGTGGTGTCGGGCGACGGTCTCGTCGGGCGCGTCACCGAGGTCTCGAAGGATCGCGCGACGGTGTTGCTGCTGACCGACCGCGAATTCGGCGTGGGTGCGTTGCTCCAGGATTCGGGTGAGATCGGAGTCGCGAACGGAATTGCCGGCCGCAAGACGCTGTCGCTCGACTTCATCGATGCGGCGGCCAAGGTGAAGAAGGGTGAGACGGTCGTCACCTCCGGACGGGAGGGCGGTCGTTTCCCGCCGGGGATCCCGATCGCCCGAGTGAGCTCGGTGCAGAAACACGCGGGTGACCTCCAGCAGTCGATCGCCCTCGCTCCGCTCGTGGACTTCGATCGGCTCGAGTTCGTCAAGGTGCTGCGTTGGCCGACCACGTCCGGCGGGTGATGGGCACCCTGCTTCCCCCACACGGTCGGTCCTCGTGATCCGACGCATCCGCCTCGTCCTCCTCGTCATCACCACGGTCCTGCTCCAGACGTCGGTGCTGTCGAACCTCAAGGTCGCGGGCGTCGTCCCCGATGTGGTCCTGCTCGGCGTGCTCGGCGTCGCGTATCGGAGCGGTCCCGAGACCGGCGCGATCTTCGGATTCGCCGCCGGGCTCACGCTCGACCTGTTCCTGCGCACACCCTTCGGGCTCTCGGCGCTGGCCTTCTCGTTGACCGGCTTCCTCCTCGGCGTGCTCCAGGCCTCGATCCTCCGCACCTCGAAGTGGATGATCCCGATCCTCGGCGGCGTGGGGTGTCTCGTCGGCAATCTCCTCTTCCGTGGATTCGGCACGCTGGTGGGGGAGGAACCGCTGCTGAGCGGGCATTCCATACGGGTGATCCTCGTCACTGTGGCCTGCGACGCCGTCCTGGCGCCGGTGATGTTCCTGTTCGCCGGATGGGCGGCCGGGGAGGGGGCGACTCCACGGAGCAGGGTCGGATGAGGCAAGGTTGACGGTTGTGACCATGGAGAACGACCATCTGCGAGCGAGCATCATCGGCGTCGTCCTCGTCGCGATGTTCGGCGCGTTGCTGGCCCGCCTGTGGTATCTCCAGGTCGCCGCGAGCGGCACGTATGCCGCCGCGGCCCAGCGCAACAGTGTCCGGCTGGTGTCCGAACCGCCGGCGCGCGGGACGATCCTGGATCGACAGGGCCGGCCGCTCGTCGTGAACCGGATCGCGAACGTCATCACCGTCGACCGCACCCTCCCGAAGAAGGAACGGTCGGTCGTCGTCGCGCGCCTGGCCAAGGTCCTCGGGAAGGCTCCCGAGGAGATCGACCGCAAGCTCGACGACAAGCGCCTCTCCGTGTACGCGCCCATCCCCGTGGGTGTCGACGTCTCGATCGACGCCGTGACCTACGTGTCCGAACACACCGAGCTCTTCCCTCACGTGAAGGCCGAGGCCGTACCGATCCGCTCCTACCCCAACGGCTCGCTCGGCTCCCACCTCCTGGGATACGTCGGAGAGATCAACGCCGACGAGTTGAAGACGCACGCCAACGACGGATACCAACCCGGCGAGCAGATCGGCAAGGCCGGGATCGAGCAGACCTTCGAGGCCGATCTACGCGGGAAGCCGGGCATCGACAAGCTGGAGGTCGACCCCACGGGGAAGGTGCTGCGAACGCTCGGCACGGAATCGCCCACGCCCGGTCACGACGTGCGATCGACGCTCGATCTGGACGTGCAGAAGGTCGCCGAGGAATCGCTCCAGCAGGGGCTCGACTCCGCGCGCGCCCGTTTCGACAAGCAGACGCAGAAGCACTTCCTCGCGCCGGCCGGCTCCGCGGTCGTCCTCGATGCCCGCGACGGCTCGGTGGTCGCGATGGCGTCAAATCCCACATTCAACCCGTCGGACTTCATCAACGGGATCAGTACCGACGAGTGGAACTTCCTCAACGACAAGAACAACCACTATCCACTCGCGAACCGGGTGACGCAGGGCCAGTACGCGCCCGGCTCCACGTTCAAGCTCATCACCGCGCTCGCCGCGATGAACGACGGGCTCATCTCCTCGGGGACGTCGGTCACCGACAGCGGGAGCCTCACCTACGCGGGGCAGACGTTCCGCAACGCGGGCAACGAGGTGAACGGGCGCATCAACCTGCCGCGTGCGGTCACCGTGTCGAGCGACGTGTACTTCTATTCGATTGGTCGTGACTACTGGCGCAAGGGCAATTTCGCCAAACCGCTGGCCACGCGGGACCCGACCGCGAACGGCATCCAGACCAAGGCTCGCGCCTTCGGCTTCGGGAGCCCGACCGGGATCGGCCTGGCCGGCGAGGCCGTCGGACGGGTGCCGGACGAGGAGTGGAAGAAGAAGTTCAACGAGCACAACCCGAACCCCGTCTCGAAGCAGCAGAACTCGATCTGGCTGCCCGGTGACAACATCCAGCTCGCCGTTGGCCAGGGCGACACGCTGGTGACGCCGCTCCAACTCGCGCTCGCGTACGCCACGTTCGCCAACGGCGGTGCGCTGTACGTGCCCCGGTTGGCGACGAAGATCACGGACGTCTCGGGCAAGGATGTGCGAGTGATCGCACCCGTCAAGCGCGCGGACGTCCCGATCGACGCGGGCGCGCGCGTCGCGTTGTTCTCAGGTCTGCGCGGGGTGGTGACGGATCCGAAGGGAACGGCGTCCGCCGCGTTCACGGGATTCCCGTTCGCCAACGTTCCGGTGTGGGGGAAGACCGGCACGGCCGAGGTGGGCAAGAACCAGGCGACGTCATTGTTCGTCGCGTCGGCGACGGTGCAGGGGACGCCGTATATCGTCGGGGTGGTGGTCGAGGAGGCCGGGCGCGGCGCCGAGGTGGCCGCGCCGATCGCGCGACGGATCATCGAGGGTCTCGCGGGAATCGCACCCGCACCCGTCGTGGCGTCGGCCACCCAAACGGGGGGCAACTGATGATCGCGATGGAGTCGATCGCATGAGCGGCATCGTGCTGTCCGACCGGCGGGCCCGCGTCCAGACGAGCCCGCTGCGCCACGTCGACCTCCTGCTGATCGGCAGCGCGCTCGCGGCCACGCTCCTCGGCCTGCTGATGATCTATTCGTCGACGCAGGCGCGTACGAAAGCGTCGCACGTGTCGTCGGTCTACTTCCTCGAACGCCAGTTGATCGCCGTCTTCGTCGGCGTGGTGGTGATGGGCGCCGTCATGGCCATCGACTACCGCAAGCTCCGCGATCAGGCGATCCTCGTGTACCTCGCCACGATCGTCGGCCTGCTGGTGGTCGTGTCGCCGTTCGGGTCGAAGGCCAAGGGCGCGCAGTCGTGGGTCCAGCTGCCCGGCGGGTTCCAGTTCCAGCCGTCGGAGTTCGCGAAGTTCGGGTTGATCATCGGTCTGGCCGGCTATCTCGCCCACCATCGCGGTGAGCTCGATCTCTCGCGCCTGCTCGTCGCCATGACGCTGGCCGGTGTGCCGATGGGCCTGGTGATGTTGCAGCCCGACCTCGGTACCACGATGGTCATCGGCGTCATCGTCATCGCGATGCTGACCATCGCGGGCGCGCGGGCCCGGCACCTGCTCGTGATCCTGCTGCTCTGTATCACCGGAGCCGTTGCCGTCGTGCAGCTCGGGATGTTGAAACGCTTCCAGGTCGACCGGCTCACGGCGTTCCTCGATCCGGGGCACGACACCAGCCGATCCGCGTACAACTTGAACCAGTCGAAGACCGCGATCGGCAACGGTGGTCTGTTCGGGCGTGGCTACCGGCACGGGACGCAGACGAACCTGGCGTTCGTCCCCGAGCAGCACACCGACTTCATCTTCACCGCCCTCGGCGAGGAGCTCGGCTTCGTGGGCGGGGCGACGCTGCTGGCCCTGTTCGCCATCGTCGTGTGGCGTACCTGGCGAACCGCCCTGGTAAGTCCCGATTTCTTCGGCACGATCGTGTGCATCGGGATCGTGGCGCTCTTCGCGTTCCAGATCTTCGAGAACATGGGGATGACGATGGGCATCATGCCCATCACCGGCATCCCCCTGCCGTTCATGAGCTACGGGGGCTCGGCCACCATCGCCGAGTTCGCCTGCATCGGGCTCGTGGCCAACATCTCGATGCGCCGGTTCACCTGAGGGCCGGGCGCCGGGTGCAGGACCCGGGAACGAGTAGGATGACGCCGATGTCCAGCCTCTGGCCGCGGATCGAACCGCTCCTGGCCAGGGTCGAAAAGCCCGCCCGCTACATCGGGATGGAGCGAGGAAGCCAACGGCCGGAGCACCGGCCGGACCGGGTCGCCTGGCTCCTCGTCTACCCCGACACCTACGAGGTCGGGCTGCCCAACCAGGGGCTCCAGATCCTTTACGAAATCCTCAACGAGCGCGACGACAGCGTCGCCGAGCGTTCCTACGCGCCCTGGGTGGACCTCGAGGCGGAGATGCGCCGGGCCCGGGTCCCGTTCTTCTCGGTCGACACGCACCGCAGCGCGTCGGAGTTCGACATCCTCGCTTTCAACCTCAGCGCCGAGCTCGTGTACACGAACGTGCTCAACTGCATCGATCTGGCCGGCGCGCCGGTTCGGGCGGAGGCCCGCGGCCCGGAGCACCCGCTCGTGATCGTGGGCGGCCACTGCGCGTACAACCCCGAACCGATGGCCGACTTCGTCGACGCGTTCGTGATCGGCGACGGCGAAGAGGTCGCGGGGGAGATCAGCGAGGTCGTCGCCGCGTGGAAGCGTTCCCGACCGGTGGGCGCGACCGTGCGCTCGGCGCGTGACGCACTGCTGCGCGAGCTGGCGGGGATCGAGGGCGTGTACGTCCCGTCGATGTATGACGTCTCCTACGACGGCTCGGCCATCGCCGCGGTCACGCCCCGGTACTCGGAGATTCCCGAGCGGGTCGACAAGCGCACGGTCGCCGATCTCGCCGAGTGGCCGTACCCGAAGAATCAGCTCGTGCCCGTGATCGAGGTCGTGCACGACCGGCTGAACGTCGAGATCTTCCGGGGCTGTACCCGGGGGTGCCGGTTCTGCCAGGCCGGGATGATCACCCGTCCGGTCCGGGAGCGGCCGGCGGAGCAGGTCCGGACGATGGTCGAGGATGGGCTGCGGCGCACGGGCTACGACGAGGTGGCGCTCACCTCGCTGTCCAGCGCCGATTTCTCGGGGATCGACGGGCTCGTGGCCAAATTGGTGAACGAACAGGAGGGGTGCGGCAACGTGAGCCTCTCGTTGCCCTCGCTTCGTGTCGATGCGTTCACCGTGGGGTTGGCGAGCGAGATCCAGAAGGTCCGGCGCACCGGGCTGACCTTCGCGCCCGAAGCCGGTACGTGGCGCATGCGCCAGGTGATCAACAAGCTGGTGAGCGAAGAGGATCTGTACGCCGCCGTCGATGGCGCGTATTCGCAGGGTTGGCGGCGGGTGAAGCTCTACTTCCTCACGGGTCTTCCCACCGAGATGGACGAGGACACGCTCGGCATCGCGCACCTCGCCCGCAACGTCGTCGATATCGGCCGCAAGTACACGAAGGCAGCGAGCGCCACGGTGTCGATCGGTGGGTTCGTGCCGAAGCCCCACACGCCGTTCCAGTGGTTCGGGCAGAACGGCGTGGCCGAGCTGCAACGAAAGGTCTCGTTGCTGCGCGACGCGCTCCGGGGATCCAAGGCCCAGGTTCGCTGGCACGATGCCGACGCGACGTTCGCCGAGGGCATCTCGAGCCGGGGCGATCGCCGCATCGGTCGCGTCATCGAACGCGTCTGGCGGGCGGGCGGCACGTTCCAGGAGTGGAGCGAGCGATTCGATCTCCGTCTGTGGCTCGACGCCATGGGGGCCGAGGGACTCGATCCCGAGTGGTACGTCACCCGGCACCGGACCGCGGAGGAGATCCTGCCGTGGGACCACATCGGCGCCGGCCTGCACCGGGATTTCCTCTGGCAGGACTGGCAGGCGTCGCTCGGGGCGCACGGGCTCCCCGATTGCCGGTGGACGCCGTGCTACGACTGTGGGGTGTGCACGGATTTCGCCCTGGAGCACGTCGTTGCGTCACCGGTGCCCCCGGCGGGCGGCAGCCAGGGCACGGGACAGGACCTCGCCGTCGGTGGCGACGTGCCCGTGAGGTTCCTCGCCGCACCCCCGGCCAAGGCGGGTGCCGCGTGAGAGGTGACACCGGGTTTCCCATCCGGATCCGTTTCGCCAAGCGGGGCAAGATCCGTTTCATCTCCCATCGTGACGTTGCTCGTGGGTTCGAGCGGGCCTTCCGCATCGAAGTGCTGCCACTGGCGTTCACGCTGGGCTTCTCGCCCCGGCCGAAGGTGAGCTTCGGGCTCGCGCTGTCGGTCGGGCACGAAAGTGTTGCCGAGTACCTCGACGTCGAGCTCGCTCACGCGATCCCGCTCGACGAGGTCCCGGCCGCATTGTCCGCGGCGTTGCCCGAGGGGCTCGACGTCACGGGCGTCGTACCTCTGGCCGATCGTGCGCCTGCGTTGCAGGAAGCGATCACCGCGGTGGAATACCAGATCGAGATCGTGGGCGCCGACGGCGTCCACGTCCCGACCGCAACCGCCATCGCCGAGTCGATCGACGCGGCGATGACATCACCTGAGCTCAAGATCACGAAGGTTCGCAAGGGTCGTGAGACGATCGAGGACATTCGGCCGGTGCTTCGCCGCGTGCGCGTCCTCGAGCCGACCGACCTGGGCGTGCTCGTCGAGCTCGAAGCAGCGACACATCCGAGCAGTGCCCGCCCCCGTGAGGTGATCGCCGTACTCGGCGACGACCTCCTCGAGGGCCGGGTGTTGCGCACCCATCAATGGATCGAACGCGACGGCGCGCGGTTGGAACCGCTCGAAGCCGACCCGCGTTCCGCCGCACCTCCGGGTGTGGCCCCGCTCGTGCCGGAGGCGCGGGCGTCATGAGAGAAGGTCTTCATGTCCGACGAGACGACTCCGGAGGTCACCACGACCTCCCCGAAGGACGCCGCACCCGTGGCGCCCACCCCGGCGGGGCCCGCGGAAGCCGCGGGCCTGCCATCGAACGCATCCAACACCGCGAACGCGTCGCCACCTGACGACGTCGTACGCGACGTTCCCGGCGGCAGCGGCCCGGCCGGTGATTCGCCGGCGGCGAAACGGCGACGCCGCGGATCCCGCGGTGGCCGGAACCGGCGCAAGCCCGGCACCGGTGCGGCGGGGTCCGCCGGCGTTGAAGGCGGCGGCCCCCGGGCCGCGCGCTCCGAGGACTGGACGGACCCGGCGGCCGATCGCGGTCTGACCACCGAGGATCTCGCCGAAGCCGCGTTCGAGGACGCGGGGATCGAACAGCGGCCGACGCGGTCCGCGCCCGCCCTACCGATCCCAGCCGCTTCGCCGCCTCCGAAGCCGCGGATCGGAGACACGCGCCCCGCTCCGGCGTCGGCTACGCCGGCGGCGCGGACCAACAACGGCGCCCAGGACGATGCAGGCAAGGACGACGCAGGCAAGGAAGGGACGGCACCGAAACGGCGCCGGCGCGGCGGCCGGGGCCGGGGTCGCAGCAGCGGAGGCGGAGCGGGCGGGGCCGGAGGCGGCGGCGCGGCGGGTACCCGAGTGCCGGCCGGCGAAACCGTGCGCGCCGATTTGGGTGTCGGCGAGGACGACGGCCCGATGCTCGAAGAGCTCGACGACCGCACGCTGGCCCGCCGACGCGGTCGTACGCGCAAGGGTAAGCCGGCCGGTCGGTACCAGATGGTCGTGCACACACGACCCGGGAGCGCTACGCAGATCGCGGTGCTCGAAGGACGCAATCTCGTCGAGCACTACGTGAGCTGGCCCGAAGACGACGCCACGTCGATCGACGGCAACATCTACCTCGGTCGGGTGCAGAACGTGTTGCCGGGCATGGAGGCCGCGTTCATCGACATCGCCACGCCGAAGAACGGCGTGCTGTACCGCGGCGACGTCGCGTTCGATCCGGCCGACGTCGAGGAGAACCAACCCAAGATCGAACGGCTGTTGAAGAACGGCCAGATGATCATGGTGCAGGTCACCAAGAACCCGATCGGCGCCAAGGGCGCGCGACTCACGCAGGAAGTGTCGCTCGCCGGTCGGTTCGTGGTGATGGTGCCGGGCCAGCCCGACACCTACGGCATCTCGAAGCGTCTGCCCGACGACGAACGCAAGCGGCTGCGCCGCATTCTCGAGGGACTCCGCCCGGCGGACGCCGGACTCATCGTTCGCACCGCGGCCGAAGGCGCGTCGGCCGACGAGCTCGAACGGGACCTGCGCCGGCTCACCGCGCAGTGGGAACAGATCTCGGCCCTCGCCGCGAAGTCGAAGCAGGCGCGGCTCCTGTACCAGGAGCCGCCGCTGGTCGTGCGCGTGATCCGTGAGGAGTTCACCAAGGAGTACCGCAGCGTGGTGATCGACGATCGCGCGCTCTTCGACGAGATCAAGGGCTATGTGGATGCGATCGCGCCGGAGCTCTCCGAGCGCATCGAGTTCTACGACGAAGAAGCGGAGCACCTCCCGGTCTTCGAGCGGTTCCATATCCACGAGCAGTTGCACAAGGCGCTCGACCGCAAGGTGTGGCTCCCGTCGGGTGGGTCGCTCATCATCGAGCGGACCGAGGCGCTGACGGTGATCGACGTCAACACCGGCAAGAACGTCGGCAAGTCGAACCTCGAAGAGACCGTGTACCAGAACAACCTCGAAGCGGCGGACGAGATCGCCCGCCAGCTCCGCCTGAGGGACATCGGCGGCATCATCGTGATCGACTTCATCGACATGGAGATCAGGCAGAACCGCGATGGCGTGCAGCGGGCATTCCGTGACGCGCTGGCCCGCGACAAGACGCGCACGCAGATGTTCGACATCTCCGAGCTCGGCCTGGTCGAGATGACACGCAAGCGCATCTCTGAAGGTCTCGTCGAAGCGTTCTCGGAGACGTGTCCCACCTGTACCGGTCGCGGCTTCGTGATCGACGAGACGCTGCTGAGCTAGGAGCGAGGCGATGAAGCGAATCGGGATCGGCATCGCCGTCGGCGTTGCGTTGCTGGTCGGCGGCGTTCCCGTGGGTGTATCCGCCGCGTCGGCCGGAGCCTCGAAGGCCGTGACGTGCACGGGCCCGAAGGCGCCGGCGGCAACGACGCCGGCGGACGGTGCGTTCGGAGCGGCGCGCGACCTGACTGTCACGTCGTTCGACGGCACCAAGCTCGTCGTGCACTTCTTCCCGGTGCCGAATCTCGTGGCCGGTGCGCGTGCACCGACCGTGATGATGGGTCCGGGCTGGGGATCGGGCGGCGACACCGACGTCAAAGGCGGTGATCTCGCCGCGGTGGGTTCCGTCGGCATCAAGGCGCTGCACGAGGCCGGGTACAACGTGATGACCTGGGATCCCCGCGGGTTCGGGAAGTCCGGTGGAACCGTCGAGATCAACAGTCCCGACTACGAAGGTCGCGATGCTCGGCTCCTGCTCAGCTGGTTGGCCACCCAGCCCGAAGTGCAGCTCGACGCCAAGGGTGATCCACGCGTCGGCATGTTCGGAGTTTCGTACGGTGGCGGCGTCCAGCTGTTGGCCGCGGCGGCCGACTGCCGTGTCGACGCCATCGTTCCCACGCTCGCGTGGCACGCGCTGACGACGAGCTTGTACAAGGCCGACACGATCAAGATCTCGTGGGCGGGTCTGCTCTTCAAGGGTGCCGCGGGACATTCGCTCGACGCCCACATACAGAGCGCGTATTCCGAAGGGCAGGGAAGTGGCGTGCTGAGTGGGCCGAACCGAACCTGGTTCACCGCGCACGGACCCGCTGATCGGCTCGTAGGCCGGATCAAGGCGCCGACGTTGTTGCTGCAGGGGACGGTGGACACGCTGTTCTCGCTCGACGAAGCAGTGGCCAACTATCGGGTGCTGCGCGCACAGCATGTACCCGTGGCGATGCTGTGGTTCTGTGGCGGGCACGGCATCTGTCTGACCGATCCCGGCGACCAGACTCGTGTGCCGCGCGCCGCGGTGGCGTGGCTGAACCGGTACGTCAAACGGGATCGCTCACAGGCGCTCGGCCCCCGCTTCGACCTGGTCGACCAGAACGGCACGCGTTATACGGCATCGGACTATCCCGTCCCCGCGGACGGCTCGATCACCGGCGCCGGCAAGGGAACGCTCCGGCTCACCGACGTCGGGGGCGCGGGGCCCACGAAGGCACCGATCAACAGCACGAACCCACTCGCGGCGATCGTGCCGACGATCACGCCGGCGAAGGCGACGAACGCGGTCGACGTCCCGATCGCGTTCGACAAGACGAGGGTCGTCGTGGGTGCGCCGAAGCTCACCCTGAACTATCGGGGGACCACTCCGCCGGGTGCCCAGCCGACGCGGATCTTCGCCCAACTCGTCGACGACACGACGGGTCTCGTGCTGGGCAACCAGATCACGCCGATCAAGGTCACGCTCGACGGCAAGTCGCACAACGAGACGGTGACGCTCGAGGACGTCGCGTTCGGCGGAGAAGCCGGCAAGAAGCTGACGCTGCAGCTCGTCGCCACGACCGTTGTCTACGCGAAGCCGCGCCTCGGCGGTCAGGTGCAGTTCGACAAGGTGCGCGTCGAGCTTCCGGCCGGCAAGGTCACCCCCGCGACTTGACCCCTCCGGCTCAGCCGGGGATGCCGGCGATGTTCGCGGCCTTGATCAGCGCGGCGGCGTCGTAGGCGGGAACGAAGCCTTGACGCACGGCGGCCGACGCGGACTCCCGGACCTTGCCGACGTAGCTCGCGTGCGTCGGATACAGGGACCGAAGCGTCGCCGCGTCGAACGGCTTCGACGTGCCGAACAGCGAGCAGATCGGGCTCTTCGTCGTGTCGGCCTCGCCCGACAGCGCCGAGATCGGCACGTCGACTGCCGGGGTGCGAATGCCGCCGAGCACGTTGCCGTGTGCGTCGCGGGCGATCGTGGTGCCGTTGGTGTCCTGCATCGTCGGCGAGTGCGCGGGTGCCTTGCCCGCGGTCACCCAGCGGACCAGCGCGGCGAACGCGCCGTCCATCATGGCGGTCTGCGGACCGTTGTTGATGCTGCCACACATCGCGGTGAAGTCGGGGAGGGGGTCGGTCTTGTTCCAGGCGCGGCCGGCGGTGAAGCCGTAGTCGAGCGTTGCCTGGTCGGCGTGTGATGTTCCGGCCATCTCCCAGGTGCGCAGGCGTGTCGTGTCGGGCTGGCGGGCCGGGAAGAAGTGCAGTCCGAACAGATCGGTTTCCGTCTCGGTCTGCATCACCGGCACGCCGAGATCGGCGCGGATGTGCGCGACCGGCGGTGGGGCCGGAGCAGTGGCCGACAAGTTCGTGCCGCTGCTGCCGCGGCTGTGGATGAGGAACCCGTCGAAGGCGTGGGTGAGCGGTTGGATCGCGTTCACGTAGGTGACCATCCGGCCGGCGGACTGTGATTCGCCCGTCGCGATCAGCTTGCGGGGCGTCAGGGAGCCCAGCGGCTTGACGCCGTTCGGGTCGCGGATGGCCCGGGCCGCCTGGGTGAAGATGTCGTACGAGTAGTCGTCGCCCGGATGCGTGAGGGTCCCGTACCGTTGCGGATCCCACTGCACGAGCGGGAGCGGGTTGTAGCCGGCGATCGGGATCTTCGGACCACCGCCGACGACGCCGGCCGCTTGTGCAGACACGCCGACGTACGCGTCGCCGTGACGCAGCATCTGCTCGTGGGCGAAACCGAAGTCGGGATCGGCGTCACGCCCCGAGGTCTCGTTGAACCATTCGACGACGACCACTCCGCTGAACTTCTTGGGGTTCTTCGGCGCGCGTACGACAATGCGGGACTTGTACGGCGCGGTCGTCGTCGGCTTCACCGCCCACTTGCCGTCATCGGTCCACGCGCCGTCGGGCCGGTAGGCCGTCGCGGTGCCGGCGACGAAGAACTCGCGCTCGGTATAACCGAATCGTCGCTTCAAGGAGGGCACCGTCGCGTTCACGAGCGTGCCGGGTGAGCCGCCGGTCACAGGTCCGGAAAGCGTCGGGGCCGCCGGCGCCGAGCGATGACGAGCAGCCGACGCGCTCGGCGTCACGGCCGCGAGCACGGAGAGCCCGAAGATCGCTACCACTGCTGCCCGTCGAACTTTCACGCCATCCCCCCGCCGACGCTGGTGCGTACCTCAAGCCGCTCCAGGCGGCTTCAGGTACGCACGGGGATCTTAGGGGGCGAGGGGTGGGCCGTCGAAGGTGTCGAGGTGCGCGAACTCGGCGACCTCTCGGCGGGTCAGCCGGGTCGGGAACTTCTCGGGAACTCCGAGCGCGACCATCGCCGCGATCGCGGTGTCGGGCGGGAGGTGCAGGAGCTCGCGGGCCGCGGGTTCCTGCCGGCACAGGAACGTGGTCATCACGCCGCCGAGACCATCGGCCCGCGCGGCGAGCAACAGGTTCTGCACGAACGGGTAGACCGATGCGCCACCGACGATGCTCTGACGGTCGAGGCCGGTGTCCTGCACGGCGAGGCTCGGCAAGTGGGCGCACACGACGAGCAGTGCGGGCGCTCGGTCGAGCGCGTCGAGAAAGGGGCTCGGTCGGGGGGTGGCGCGCGCCGCGTCGAGGTCGAACGGGGCCGGGAACTGCTTGCCGTCGGCTCCGGGTGCGAAGGGCACCAGGCCGGCGTCGAGATACGCGACGTACTCGCGCCAGCCGAGATCGGCGAGCTCCCGGATCCGGGCCCGCAGCGCCGGGTCTTCCACCGAGATCACGGTCCAGGGCTGGCGGTTCCCGCCGCTCGGCGCGAACCGGGACCGTTCGAGGATCCGGGCGATCGTGGCCCGGTCGACGGGCGCATCGGTGAAGGCCCGCACCGCTCCCGTCGTCCGCATCGCCTGGTCCAGCTCCATCGGCCCTCCTTCACGTCGAAGCCCGCAGGGTAATGCCCTCACCAGGTGATCTGTCGCCGTTCCCGACGGGCGAGATGCCCGCCGACCCGCCGGTGCAGTAGAGTGACGCGTTTCCGAAAGGCTTCCGAGGGACGTCACGCGCCATGTACGCAGTTATCAAGACCGGCGGTAAGCAATACAAGGTCGAAGAGGGCCAGACCCTCGAGGTCGAGCGCGTCGAAGGCCAGGAGCTGAGTCTCTCGCCCGTGTTGCTCGTCGACGGCGAAACCGTGCTCGCCACGCCCGCTCAGCTCGGCGCCGCGAAGGTGTCGGCCAAGGTCGTGGGTGAGGCCAAGGGCCCGAAGATCAAGGGCTTCACCTACAAGAACAAGAGCAACCAGAGCCGTCGCTGGGGCCACCGCCAGCACTACTCGGTGATCGAGATCACCGGAATCTCCAAGGGGGCCTGATGTCGAAGAAGAAGGGCGCCGCGTCGTCCCGCAATGGTCGTGACTCCAACGCCCAGCGTCTCGGCGTGAAGGTCTACAGCGGAACGGACGTGTCCGCGGGCACGATCATCGTCCGCCAGCGCGGCACGCAGTTCCACCCGGGCCTCAACGTCGGCCGCGGCGGCGACGACACGCTGTTCGCCCGCGCCGACGGCATCGTGAAGTTCGGGTACCGCAAGGGACGCAAGCTCGTCGACATCGTCCCCGGCGAGTAGCGGTTCGCGTCCACGTGGCGCAGTCCCAGTTCGTCGACGAGGTCCAGATCAACGTCCGCGGCGGTGATGGCGGCGCGGGTTGCATCTCGTTCCGCCGTGAGGCCCACGTACCCAAGGGCGGTCCCGACGGCGGCGACGGCGGCAAGGGCGGCGACATCTACTTCCGCGCCGACCGAAACGTCGCGTCGCTGCTCGCGTTTCGTGATCATCCGCACCGGCGCGCACCGTCGGGTGTCCACGGTCAGGGCAACAAGCGACATGGCGCGAGCGGCAGCGACCTGACGATCGTCGTGCCCGAAGGCACGATCGTGAAGGACCGTGACGGCGGTCTGCTCGCCGATCTCGTCCATCACGGCGATGCCTATCTCGCGGCCCGCGGCGGACGTGGCGGACGGGGGAACGCCCGCTTCCTGTCCAACGCCCGTCGCGCGCCGAGCTTCGCGGAGCAGGGCGAGTACGGCGAGGAGCACTGGCTGCGCCTCGAGCTGAAGCTCATGGCCGATGTCGCGCTCGTCGGGTTCCCGAACGCCGGCAAGTCCACGTTGATCGCGGCGGTGAGCGCGGCGCGGCCGAAGATCGCGAACTACCCATTCACCACGCTGGAGCCGAACCTCGGCGTCGTGCGCTTCCGCGAGCACGAGTTCGTGATGGCCGACATCCCCGGTCTCATCGAGGGTGCGGCCGACGGCAAGGGTCTCGGCCATCAGTTCCTGCGTCACATCGAGCGCTCCCGCGCCCTCGTGATCCTGCTCGACCTCGCCAGCGTCGAAGAGCGGACGCCGGAAGAACAGGAGCGCGTCCTGCTCGACGAGCTCGGTCGCTACGAACCCGAACTCCTCGAACGCCCTCGCGTCGTGGTGGGCAACAAGTCGGATTCGGCGGCGTACGAGTTCGACGGCCTGTGCATCTCGGCCGCGGCGCACCAGAACCTCGACGCGTTGTTGGGGAAGCTCGCCCAGCTCGTCGGCGAGGCCCGCCGGGCCGAGCCCGACGAAGAGGCGTTCGTGGTGCTGCGGCCCGAGGAGCAGGGCTTTTCCGTGAAACGTGACGACGATGGTGCCTGGCGGGTGACCGGCCGCAGCGCCGAGCGGGTGGTGGCGGTGGCCGACCTCACCAATCTCGAAGCCATCGGGTACGTGCAGGACCGTCTCCGGCGCATGGGCGTGGAACGCGCGCTCGCTCGCGCCGGCGCGCGCGAAGGTGACGTTGTGCGGATCGGCCCGGTCGAGCTCGAATACCAGGAGAGCCTGGCATGAAGACCGTGGTCAAGGTGGGCACCTCGTCGATCACCCGCGAGTCGGGTGAGCTCGACGAGCGTGCCCTGGCCAAGCTCTGCTCCGACGTTGCCGCGGCGCGCGCCGCCGGTCACGACGTCGTGCTCGTGTGCTCAGGCGCCATCGCCGCCGGTCTGCCCGCGCTCGGGATGACGACGCGTCCCGCGGATCTCGGTACGTTGCAGGCCATCGCGGCCGTTGGTCAGCCCAAGCTGATGGAGCGGCTCAGCGCGCTGTTCGGAACACACGATCTCGTTGCCGGGCAGGTGTTGCTCACACCACACGACTTCGCGCAGCGTTCGCAGTACCTCCACGCGCGCGAGACGCTCGGTCGCCTCCTCGAGTTGGGGGTGGTTCCCGTCGTCAACGAAAACGACACCGTGGCCGACGACGAGATCCGCTACGGCGACAACGACCGCCTCGCCGCGCTCGTTGCGCACCTGCTGAGTGCCGATCTGCTGTTGCTGCTCACCGACACTCCGGGTCTGTTCACCGCCGATCCGCGGCTCGATTCCGACGCGTCGCTGATCGAGGAGATCGTCGAGGTCGACGAGGCCCTCGAGGCCGTGGCCGGTGCCGCGGGCACGGATCGGGGGAGTGGCGGCATGGCGAGCAAGTTGGCGGCGGCCAAGATCGCCGCGTGGTCGGGCGTCCGGGCCGTGATCGCGGGCGCCGACACCGACGAGGTGGTGCTGGGCGCGATCGACGGCCGGGCCGTCGGGACCGCGGTGCGGCCCCGGGCCGAGCGGCTGGCCAGCCGCAAGCTGTGGATCGCGTTCGCGCAGGGATCGGCGGGCCGGATCGTGGTCGACGACGGCGCCCGGCGGGCGCTGGTCGAGCGGGGTCGGTCGCTGCTGCCGGCCGGGGTGACCGACGTGATCGGCCGCTTCGACGCCGACGACGCGGTCGAGATCGTGGCCGCCGACGGCCGTCCGTTCGCCAAGGGCCTGAGCCGGTTCGGCTCCGAGTCGCTGCGTTCCGTGGCCGGATCCCGGACGTCCGCGCTGCCCGATGGCGCCCCGCACGAGGTCGTCCACCGGGATGATCTGGTGGTATTGCCCTAAAACAGGCAACCAATCTGGGTCGGGGTCTTGTCACGGAGTGGTGCCGTCGGTCACACTACGTCACGCCCGTTGGTCTCGTCGCCGGCCTATCGGGGGGAGGGCCCGGCTCCGGTCGGGCTCTGAGGGGCCGGCGAAGAGCGGGAGCGAGCAGTGAGGCCGAGCAGGAGGCGCACCACGGTGCAGCGTCGGCTCGGCCCCACTGCGCTCCCGGTAACGGATGCTCTCGGCAGCTTCGGCTCGGTCCGGTTCAGTTCAGCGCCGCGGTGTAGGTGTCGCGTCCCGACCGCAGGATCGTGCCCGAGGTCGCGTTCGTCGCCTGACCGTCGACCACCGTTTCGACCCCGTTGACGAGCACGCGAACGACACCATGCGAACCGGCCGTGAGGCGCGCGTTGTCGCCGGGCAGGTCGCTCACCAGCGTGGCGTGCTCGGCGCCCACCGTTTGCGGATCGAACACGACGATGTCGGCGAGGTAGCCCTCGGCGATGCGGCCGCGATCGCGTAGCCCGAAGTAGCGAGCGGGGACGTCCGAGAGCATCTGCACCGCGCGTTCCATCGACACCAGCTTGCGGCCGCGGATCATGTCGGCGAGGAAACGGGTCGTGTAGGGCGCGCCGCACATGCGGTCGAGGTGCGCGCCGGCGTCGGAGCCGCCGAGCATGGCGCGGTCGTCGGCCCACACCTGTTGGCGCAGGTCCCACGAACCGGCGTCGCCGTCGGGGGCGACGGGCCAGAGAATCGTGCGCAGGTCGTCGTCCAATACGATCTCGAGCAGCGTGTCGAACGGCTCGGTGCCGCGCTCCTCGCAGAGGTCGCGGATCGTGCGGCCCTTCAGCCCCTCGTTCGCCGCGGAGTACGTGTCGCCGATGACGTAGTTCTTCCAGTCGGCGAGCCGGCGGAACACGCCCGCTTCCTCCGATCGCGCCCGCTCCTGCATCCACGCGCGGGTCGCGGGGTCGCGGAGCTTCTCCATGCGCTCCGGAACGGGCAGGCCGAGCACGGTCTTCCAGTCCGGGAGCATGAACAGGGCGCAATAGTTGAGGAAGCTCATGTTCATCGGGACGAGGACCGGCATCGTGAGGGCCACGATCTTGCCGCCCGCCTCGGCGGCTCTCGTCGACGCGCCGAGCTGCCTCGGCACCCGGTCGGGCGCCTTCGAGTCGACCGTCAACACGTTCCAGTTCAACGGTCGCTTGGCGGTGGCCGTCATCTTGACGAACAGCTCGATCTCGTCGTCGGCGAACTTGTCGAGGCAGCCGTCGGTGATGGCCTCGAGGGTGGTTCCCTCGTGCTCCCCGGCGGCCTTGCACAGCGCGAGCACTTCGTCTTCGCCGGCCCACCGCGAGCTGACCGGCTCGCCTTCGCCGTCGGAGTGGGTGTACGCGCGGGTGGTCGAGAAGCCGAGTCCGCCCGCTTCGATCGCGTCGTGCAACAGCCGCTCCATCTCGGTGATCTGTTCGGGCGTCGCGGCGTTGCCGACGGCTTCCTTGCCCATCACGTAGCGGCGCAGCGCGCAGTGGCCGACGAGGAAGCCGGCGTTCACCGAGATCTTGCCCTCGAGCCGGTCGAGGTACTCGGCGAACGATTCCCAGTCCTTGGTGAAGCCGGTCCGGAGCGCACCGAGGGGCATGCCTTCCACCCGCGCCATCATCTCGAGCGTGTACGCGGCGTCCTCGTCCTTCAGGGGCGCGAGCGTGAAGCCGCAGTTCCCGCCGATGATCGTGGTGACGCCGTGCACGTTGGACGGCGAGGCCGTGGGGTCCCAAAGGATCTGGGCGTCGTAGTGGGTGTGGGGGTCGACGAACCCCGGCGCAACCACGAGGTCGGTGGCGTCGAGCGTGGTGGTGGCCGGCTCGCCGACCTCGCCGACCGCGACGATTCGGCCGTCCCGAATCCCGACGTCGACCCGGGCGCCGGGCGCACCGGTCCCGTCGACGACGGTGCCGCCGGTGATGAGGTAGTCGAGCATCGCGGCCTCCTGCTGGCGCTGACGCGAACGATCATGGAATCTGACGGGGCGTCAGATCTTCGCGAATCCGGCGGCTCCGGGCAATGCGAAGCCCTGCTCGGGAGCTCTGGTGCGGCGCTCAGGCCGCGAGGGCGGCCGTGGCGGTCGACGGGCTGACGTCGCCGTAGGCGAGGATCTCGCGCCCGGCCAGGAGTGCGATGCCGTCGTCCCAGGCCGCAGCGCCCCCGAAGGCGCGCCGGGCGTACTGGACCGCGACGAGGCCGTCGCGCCCGTTGTGGCCGGCCCGTTCGAGGAGCAACGCCGCCGAGGCGGTCCGCTGGAGGAGCGACGTGAGCCGCGCCGCGCCGGCTTCGGACCGTTCGACGTCCACGGCCGGGATGGCGTCGATGCGCCGGGCCAATTCCTCGCGGGCGGTGCGCACGGCGTCGATCGACGGTGTGAGGAACGCCGCGCCATCGGCCGCGGCCGCGAGCGCGCCATCGATGCGAGCGAGCACGGCCTCGTGGGCCGCGTCGCGACGGATGGCCCGCAGCACGTCGAGTTGGCAGATCTCCTCGCTGCCCTCCCAGATCGGGTGGCACTGCGCGTCGCGCAGTTGCCGGGTGAGGTTCCAGTCCTCGCAGTAGCCGTTGCCGCCGTGGATCTCGACCGCGAAGCTCGACGCCTCCACGCCGAGACGGCACAGGCGAACCTTGGCCGCGGGTGTGAGGATGCGGCGCAACCGATCGGCGTCGTCGTGGCGAGTGGCGGTCGCGCACGCGAACCCGAGGGTGAACGCGGCCTCGAGCTCCACGAGCGCGTCGACGAGCCGGACCCGCATCAACGGAAGATCGACCAGCGGGCGGCCCTTGGCGGTGCGGTGGTGCGCCCAGATCAACGACTCCAACATGCTGCGGCGCGCGATGCCGAGCCCCATCATCGCCACGCCGAAGCGGGAGTCGTTCACCATCTCCATCATGCGGTTGAGGCCGCCGGCATCGGAGTCGCCGATGTCGCCGCTCGACGAGCGGGGCCGGAGCGCGTACCCCAGCGCGCCGTCGAACTCCACCTCGCCGGTCGGGACGCTGCGGGTTCCGAGCTTGGGCTTCAACCGGCGTGCGGTGTAGTGGTTGCGCGACCCGTCGTCGAGATACCGGGGCACGAGGTACAGGCCGAGGCCGCGCGGGCCCTCGACGGCACCGACGGGGCGGGCCAGCATCACGATCGCGTCGCCGTCGATGTTGGAGCAGAACCACTTCTCGCCGTCGATGAGCACGCGACCGTCGCCGATGTCACGCGCCACGCAGTGCACCGTGGCGCCGAGGTCGGAGCCGCCGTCGCGTTCGGTGAGGAACATCGACCCGTCGGTGCCCGACTCGAAATCGGTCGAGCGGAGGCCGCGGAGCAACTCGCCCGCGAGATCGGGCGGCGCGTACCGCTCCACGAGATCGGCGACGCCCGCGGTCATGCCCAGCGAGCACACGAGTCCGGTGTCGGCCTCGGAGAGCAGGTACCGAGACGCGGCGAGGACCACACCGGGGATCTTGCGGCCGCGGGCGGCGGCGTCGTCGGAGAAGTACGACACGAACCCGCAGTCCCACAGCGCGCGCTTGGAATCGATGGTCGCGGGATGGTGCTCGATCTCGCCGAGCTCGCCGGCCCACCGGTCGTAGCGCACGAGTTGGGGAGGATTGGCGTCGATGATCTCGGCGTTGCGGGCGATCCGATCGCCGACGAGGCCGCCGAACTCGTGCAACTTCTTGTCGGCCCAGTCGAGGTCGTCGGCGGGGCACGAGCGGTGGATCTCGCCACGAAGCAGTGGGTCGAGCTCGTACCAGTTCTGCCCGACGGCGCCGTCGAGCGCCGCGTAGTCGATCGCCCCGTGTTCGGTGGCTTGGTCGGCCATGGTCGGCTCCCGTCGTGATGGGTCGCCCGAGTGTAAAGCCCGGCGGCGATCGCCCGGTCGACAAGTAAGCTGACGGCTCATGACCTCCGACGGAACGCCATCCGCGGTCGCGCAGCTCGGTAAGCGCGCCAAGGCCGCGTCGCGCGTGCTCGCCACCGCGTCGACGGCCGACAAGGACGCGGCCCTCCTGGCCGCAGCGGATCTCCTGCTCGAGCGGGCCCCCGATCTCGTTGCCGCCAACACGCAGGATCTCGACGCGGCCGTCGCGGGTGGCATGGACCAGGGCCCCCTGGACCGGCTCCGCCTCACCGACGCGCGCATCCAGAGCATGGCCGACGGGCTGCGCAAGGTCGCGGCACTGGCCGATCCGGTCGGCGAGGTGCTCGACGGCTGGCGCCGTCCGAACGGCCTGCAGCTCGAGCGCGTGCGCGTGCCGCTCGGCGTGATCGCGATCATCTATGAGAACCGGCCCAACGTCACCAGCGACGCGGCGGGGCTCTGCGTGAAGGCGGGGAACGCGGCGCTGCTGCGCGGATCGTCGACCGCGCTGCGCTCCAACATCGCCATCGCCGGCGTGCTGCGCGAAGCGATGGCCAAGGTCGGCCTCCCCGAGGATTCGGTGATCCTCGTCGACGACGTGTCGTACGAGACCGCGGTGGAGGTGATGCAGCTCACCGAGTTTGTCGATTGCCTGATCCCGCGCGGCGGGCCCGCATTGATCACGTCGATTCGGGACAACGCGACCGTGCCCGTCGTCATCGACGGTGACGGGAACTGTCACGTGTATGTCGACGCGTCGGCCGATCTGGACCAGGCGCTGTCGATCGTCGTGAACGCGAAGACACAGCGGACGAGCGTGTGCAATGCCGCCGAGTCGCTCGTGGTCCACGAAGCGGTTGCCGACGCGTTCGTGCCCCGCATCTCGGAGGTCCTGACCGCGAAGGGGGTCGAGCTCGTGGGTGACGCCGGCGCCCGGCAGCGGTTCGCCGCCATGGGCGAGGCGACCGACGACGACTTCGGCCGCGAGTACCTCGATCTCAAGATGAGTGTGGCCGTGGTCCCGTCGCTCGATGCCGCCATCGCCCACGTGAATCGCTACGGCACCGGTCATACGGAGGCCATCCTCACGACCGAGCTCGACGCGGCGCGCAAGTTCACCCGCGAGGTCGACGCCGCCGCGGTCGTGGTGAACGCGTCGACGCGTTTCACCGACGGCGAGGAGTTCGGGTTCGGCGCCGAGATCGGGATCTCCACCCAGAAGCTCCACGCCCGGGGCCCGATGGGGCTCCGCGAGCTCACCACGTACAAGTATGTGGTCTGGGGCGACGGCCAGGTCCGCGGGTAGCGCCGCCTCCCACTCCACGAAAGGGGCCTGATGGCCGAGCGTTTCGAATCGGTGGGCGACGTCGTCGAGCGCCTGCGTTCGGTCGACTACCTGGCCGACGCCAACATCGCCGGCGTCGTGTTCCTCGCCGACCGGCTCGAGAAGCCGGTGCTCGTCGAGGGCCCGGCCGGCGTCGGCAAGACGGAGCTCGCCAAGGCGATCGCCGAGATCACGAACGCGCGGTTGATCCGCTTGCAGTGCTACGAAGGCCTCGACGAGGCCAAGGCGCTGTACGAATGGAACTACAAGAAGCAGTTGCTGCGCATCCAGGCCGACCGTGAGCACGAGACGGACTGGGCGACCGTCGAGTCCGACATCTTCTCGGAGCAGTTCCTGCTCACACGGCCGTTGTTGGAGGCGATCCGTTCCACCGAGCCCGTGGTGCTGTTGATCGACGAGGTGGACCGCGTCGAGCTCGAGACCGAGGCCCTGCTGCTGGAGGTGCTGTCGGACTTCCAGGTGTCGATCCCCGAGTTGGGCACGATCGTCGGGGCGAAACAGCGGCCCATCGTGATCCTCACGTCGAACAACACGCGTGAGCTCTCCGAGGCGCTCAAGCGCCGGTGCCTGTTCCTGCACGTGGACTATCCGGACCTCGAACGCGAGAAGGAGATCGTGCGCGTGCGGGTGCCCGAGATCGACGACGCGCTCGCCGAGCAGGTGGCGCGCGTCGTGCGCTCGATCCGGCAGCTCGATCTGAAGAAGGCGCCGTCGATCTCCGAGACGATCGATTGGGCGCGCACGCTCATCTTCCTCGGCAAGCACGAGCTCGATCCCGAGACGATCGGCGACACGCTGCACGTGCTGTTGAAGTACAACGCCGACATCGCCAAGGCCCGCAAGGAGCTGACGGTCGAAGGAACGCCTTCGGCTCCGGGCCTCAGAAAGCCATAGGTCCGATGCCCCGAGCGAGTGGCGCGCAGATGGCGAACATGGCCGGCATCGTGCGCCAGTTCAATCCCGTGCCGGGTGAGCCCCCGCACCACGAGTCGATGCTCGACGTGCTCCAGGGCTTCGTCCACGAGCTGCGCGCCGCGGGGCTGCCGGTCTCGATGACCGAGAACCTCGACGCGATGCGCGCCATCGAACACGTGCCGATGTCGGACCGCGATGCGTTCCGCGCCGCGCTCGGCGCAACGCTCGTGAAGCACGCGCAGCACTGGCGCGCCTTCGAGACGGTGTTCGACGTGTACTTCTCGCTGTTCAGCGCCGGGATCGGTGGCGACCTGGACGACGACGAGCTCGCGGAGCTGCTCGCGCGGTCGCAACAGGATGCCGCCGACGGTGGCGGTGCGATGGGCGACGTGTCCGCGGAAGAGCTCGCGCAGATGTTGCTCCAGGCGTTGCAGTCGATGGACCGGGAGATGTTGCGCCGCCTCGCGGGCGCGGCCGTGTCGCGGTTCGCGGGGATGGAGGCCGGCCGCCCCGTCGGCGGCACGTATTACCTCTACCGCACATTGCGTCAACTCGACATGGACGCGCTGCTCGAACGGATGATGGGGATGAGCGGCCCCGGTGGCGGCAGTGGCGACGGCGGCCAGCTCGGTGAACGTCTCCAGCGGGAGGACTTCCAGGATCGGATCCGCCAGTTCCGAGAGATCGTCGAAGCCGAGATCCGCCGGCGGCTCGTGGCCGACCGCGGCGTCGAAGCGATGGCGCGCACGCTGCGCAAGCCGCTGCCCGAAGACGTCGACTTCATGCATGCGTCGCGCGAAGAGATGCTCGCGCTCCAACGCGCGATCTACCCGTTGACGCGTGCCCTTGCGGCCCGGCTCGCGCAACGACGCAAGCGGCGGAACCGCGGCAACCTCGACTTCCGGGCCACGGTCCGGCACTCCCTCTCGTACGGCGGCGTGCCGGCGGAACCCAAGTTCAAGCACCCGCGGCCGTCGAAGCCCGACATCATGGTGGTGGCCGACGTCTCGGGCTCGGTGGCGAGCTTCGCCCGCTTCACGTTGCAGTTCGTGTACGCGATGGCGAGTCAGTTCTCGAAGGTGCGGTCGTTCGTGTTCATCGACGGCATCGACGAGGTTACGCGGTTCTTCCAGGAGTCCGACGACATCGGCGAGGCGATCCACCGGGTGAACACCGAGGCCGACGTCGTGTGGGTCGACGGGCCCTCCGACTA
>Ga0209048_10000732_pt1 | contig 34739 bp, 32 predicted proteins | sample FrelakmetCRP12CR_FD_187146 | JGI IMG/M metagenome (GOLD analysis project Ga0209048, IMG submission 187146) | Freshwater lake sediment microbial communities from the University of Notre Dame, USA, for methane emissions studies - CRP12 CR (SPAdes)... | ecosystem: Environmental > Aquatic >...
GCTGTCATGGTGGGCGCACGTAGGGCTGAGAATCCGAGGCGTACTGTCCCGTACGCCGCAGGAGGCGAAGCCCGAGTACGCCCGCCAGGGCGGCCACATCCGCGGCCACAGTAGGCACCTTCGTGAATAGTCCGGGCTAAGACCCCCGCCGAGGCTCCCGCAGCGCGACCTGCGTGAGCCGGACGGTGAGCACGCCGATGCTGGGGGCCGTGCCCTGAAGCTCGACCGGCAGCCCCGTGTCGGCCTCGCAGAACACCGTCAGGCTACCCCGCATCCCGAGGAAGCCGAGATCCACGTCCTGCCTGGCCGTCGCCTCGCCCAACATGTGCGCGCCGACGCGCACCGTGCGTACAAGTACCTCGCCTTGGCGGCGGCGTGCGCCGCCAGGCCAGGTCTCGCGATAGTCGACATGCCGTACGCTCAGACTGCCTGCAATCACGGTGGCAACGGCAAGTCGGTCCTCGGAGATGAAAGCGAAGGTGGCCTTCTCACCGCTGTGGTCCAGGCGCGCGCGAGCGATGAGCACGAGCAGTGCATAGGGGTCGGTGACGGCGAGTCCCGGCGGTCGGCTAGCCCCTGTTGCGATTGATTGCGTCCGCTTGTCCGTCCAGGCCTCTCGTCCCTGTCGCGCTTCGGTCGCGTCGCGCGGCGAGTCGCGCCACATGAAGAAACCCGCCGTGGTATAGCGCCATGTCTTCACGTACGGGTCACCGCCAGTGGTCAGCTTCGCGGTTTGCAGGGCCGTGCTGCTCCCTGCATCGAGCCAGACCGTGGTCTCCTCGCGGCGCCCGAACGGCAGGTTGCTGGTCGTGGAGACGATCAGCACATCACCGCTCGGTGCCGGCACCGCGACACCGTCGGGCGGCGTGCGCAGCACGCCCGCGATCGCGGAAGCCGCTACCTGCTCGATGTGGACAGTCGTTGATGCGCTCAGGAAGAACTTGCGCGCCCCATAGCTGAGCTCGCTCCATGGCAGCGAGGAGGCGCGCGGCGGCGCCGCTGGGTCGGCCGCGGCCGCCGGGCACGCGAGCGCGACGCTCAAACCGATCGCGGCGATGACGCTCCTGTTCACGCGGCCGCACAATAGCAGAGGCATCCGCCTCGATCCTCTTTCATGCCTCGGCCCGCGCACGCATGGTGGCCGGAGCAGAGTTGCCGCGCCGGTGACGCCCTCGTGGTACGTCGGATGACGCGCTACGAGTCCGAGCGCCGATCGTAAAACCACCGCGTCGGCCCACACGACGGCGCCCCGCCGCGCCAGTGCCTCGCTGTCGCGGCAACGGCGCCGCTTTTGGGGTGCAGGTGCGCATAATGAATCACGGCCCGTTTCGGGCCGTGACGCAACAAAGATCCAGCGGCCGCTCAGCTCAGGCGTTCGGACCACGCCCCGAGCGCAGCGTGCGGACAGCGTCGAGATAGCCGTCGAGCTTGGCCTTTTGCTCCGGCGTCAACAGCGCCACGATCGCGTCGCGCATCTTCTTGGCCTCGGCGCGCATCGCCTCCCGATCGGTCTTGACCAGCAGCATCGCGTTGCCGATCGCGGTCGCATCCGGCGCGCTCGCGTTGAGCGCGTCACGCACGCCAGCCATGTGGGTCTTGAGCTGCGCGCGCACGGCCTTGACGGTTGGCGCCTCCGCCGTCCAGATCGCCTTGACCTTTCCCTTTTGCTCGGCGCTCAGGTCCAACTTCGCGAGTGCGGCTCTGAAGGCGCGCACGGGCGCCTTGCCAGACCCGAAGCCCGCCACCGGACCAGCACAGACCACACTCGCCACCAGCGCGCTTGCCACCAGCGTCGCTGCAACCGTTGCCAGCTTTCGATTTCTTTTCGATGTCATGTCGTCCTCCGTTCCTGCCGGTGGTGACTGTTGCCGGCGAGAACAAAGACGAGCATCCGCCCTCGCGGTTGACCGCTGCACGCGTGGCGCGAGGTGTGCGTTGCCGCTCTAGTCGCGGTAGATCCAGCCCGCGACCAGCGTCGCCAGCACGGCGCCCACCCACATCTCCAGCATCCACCAGAGCGGGATGATGCGGGGGAAAGGCGCCCACGCCGCGAGCGAGAAGTTAAGTGGGAAGCCGAACGCGAAGCCGAGCACGAAGCCCACGAACACGGCGGTCTTGGGTCCCTTGCCGAACGTCGCACGCACGCCCGCGTAGATCCAGGCGAGAATGAAGCTGAGCACAAACAGCGTCAGGGGCCATGCCGGCGGGAAAAAGAAATAGCGCGGTTGCGCCAGCATCGTGCCCGCTCCCTGGGCCGCCTGGTACTGCCGCACGAGCACGACGAAGTTGGTGACGACACTCCACAGCCCCCACACCACGCCGCCGGCAAGTGCGCCGAGCCAGATCCGCTTCCAATTCAAAGTCATGGCATCCCTCCTCGTGAACGCTTTCCGCTAGCCTAGCAGCACAGCAGCGTGCTACGCCACCCCAACGAAACGCTTCGGGCGCCGCATGAGCGTCCATTGGAGTCACGCCGCCGTCGCCCGTGGCCCGCGTCTGGCCGCTCTTCCTGTCCTTGCTCCTACCTCGCCTCGTTACAGCTCCGCCGCGACGGCGTTGGCTACGTCGAGCGTCGAGGCGTTGCCACCCATGTCGTACGTTCTCGCCTCGCCTCCCGCGATCACCGCAACGACCGCCCGCTCCAGCCTGGCGCCCTTCGCAGTCTCGCCTAGCCAGTCGAGCATCATCTTCGCAGCCAGGATCGTGGCGATGGGGTTGACTTTGTACTGCCCCGAATACTTGGGCGCAGAGCCGTGCGTGGGTTCAAACACGGCCAGTTTCTCGCCGATGTTGCCGGAGCAGCCAAAGCCGAGTCCACCCACCATTTGCGCGCACAAATCGGAGATGATGTCGCCGTAGAGGTTGGGCGCGACCAGGACATCGTAGTTGAACGGGTTCTTGAGCAGCCACATGCACATGGCATCGATATTGGCCTCATCGACCTGGAGGCCGGGGTAGCCCCGGCCGACCTCCTTGGCGACCTCCAAGAAGAGGCCATCGCTGGCCCGCACCACGTTCGCCTTGTGCACGATGGTCACTTTCTTGCGACCGAACTTGGTTGCGAACTCGAACGCCGCGCGCACGATGCGCTCGCAGCCCTTTCGCGTGTTGATCTTGCACGAGATCGCATAGTCGGCGCCGGGCAACCCCTTGAACGCGCCGAACGGCGGGGAGAGCTTGCCGAGCATCTGTGCCAGCTCGTCCGGCACCGGATTGAACTCCACCCCCGCATAGAGATCTTCGGTATTCTCCCGGAACACGACCAGGTCGATCCCCTCCTTGAAGTTGAGTGGGTTGCCCGGGTACGCCTTGCACGGGCGCAAGCAGACGTAGAGATCGAAGAGCTGCCGCATGTGCACGATCGGCGAGCGGTACACCAGACCCTTACCTCGCAGCGGCGGCGAAAGCTCCGCCTCGGCCGCCTTGACCGGCTTCGAGGTGATGGCGCCGAACATGGCGGCATCTACGCTCTTGAGCAGCTTGATCGTGCGCTCGGGGAACGCGTCCCCTTCGCGGCACCAGAATTCCCAGCCGATGTCGCCGTGAAGGTACTCGGCGTCGAGCTTGACGGCGTCGAGCACGATGCGCGCGGCCTCCATGACCTCGGTGCCGATGCCGTCTCCCGGAAGCCAGCCGATACGGTACGTTGCCATGCCTTGACCCCCCTCCGCGTCTGCTCACTCCACCCGCCGTCGCGCGCGCTCGCTGCGGCCAATGCCTCCCGCAAGCCTGCTTCCCTCTGCGGCCTCGTGGTCCGCCCTCGCCCTAGCGTGCGAGCAGTGTCCGCGGCGCCAGCCCATCGTAGACCGCTGCCCGCTGATCGATGGTCCGCATCGGTTTCTCGCGCTCCAGCTCCTCACTCACGTGCGCGATCCACCCCGCCGTACGCGCCAGAATGAAAAAGCCATTAGCAAGCCCAGGCGCAAAGCCGAGATCCGCGAGCACGGCCGCAATGGCGCCGTCCACGTTGAGCGGCAGCGGCTTGCCGCCGGCCGCGAGTTGGGCCGCGACCGCCTCCGCGACCGCCACGTGCGCAGCGCTCGCGCCTGCTTCGCCGGCGAGCGCGAGCAAGCGCCGCGAGCGCGGGTCGTCGGTGTGCAGGCGGTGCCCAAACCCGGGCAGCCGCCGGCCGGCGGCTTTCTCCTCCATGATCAGCGCCGTTGCGGCCGCGGCCGGGCTGTCGCCACTTGCCACCCGGGCCGCGCCGCGCGCGAGCAGCTTCATGCAATCCTCCACCGCCCCGCCGTGGTGGCGGTTGACGGCGAGCGCCCCCGCTGCTAGGCACGCGTTCAAAGGGGCGCCGGTCGTTGCCGCATTGCGCACCGCAAGCGTCGATGGCGGTGTGACGCCGTGGTCGATCGAAGCGACGAGCAGCGCTTCCACGAGACGGCCGGTTTCGCGCCCCGGCAGCTCGCCGCGCAGGACCAAGTACACCGCGTCGCCAAACGACACCCTCCCCATGAGCTCGTCGAGGCGGTAGCCCCGCACCCGGATCTCGTTGGCCGCGACCGAGCTAATTGCGCTCGCCCACTGGTTGTCCGCCATGCTCATCCCTCCTGCACGCGCGCCACCGCCTCGGGAAGCACATCAAAAGAATCCACCACGGTGGCGCCGGCCGCCCGCAGCGCCGCGACCTTGCCCTCGTGGCTCCCCCGCCCGCCCTCGACGATCGCACCGGCGTGTGAGAAGCGTACACCGCTCGTCGCGGCGCGCCCACCGATGAAGGCTACCACCGGCTTGGTGAGCTCACCATTGGCGATCATTTCCGCCACGCGCTCCTCCTGCGAGCCGCCGATCTCGCCGAACATAGCGATGGCGCGGGTGTGTGCATCCGCCTCGAACAAGCGGGCGACGTCCGGGAGCGGCAAGCCGACGATGGCGTCGCCGCCGACGTGCACGAGCGTTGACAGCCCGATGCCGGCGCGCGACAGGTAGTAGCCCACCGAGGACGTCATGCCGCCGGAGCGGGAGATAACCCCGACACTGCCCGGCTTGAACCATGCACGCGCCGACTCGGCGCGACCGCCAATCATGCCGAGGACACCGATGCCCACCGAAAGACAGCCGAGCGTGTTGGGCCCGAGGAAGCTGGTGCCGGCACGGGTTGCGGCGCGCGTGATCTCGAGCACGTCCCACACCGGCACCCGGTCGCCCACCAGCACCGTGAGTGGCAGGCCTGCTGCTATCGCTTCGAGGGCGGCATCCTTGACAAGCGGGGCCGGCACGAAAATGACACTGGCATCGAAGGCGCCATGCCTTTCCACCGCTTCGAGAACGGTGTCGTACACAGGCACGCCATCAATCGCTTCGCCACCGCGACCGGGCGTGCAGCCGGCCACGACCTCGGTGCCGTACTCGCCCATGAGTCGAGCGCGCGTGCGGCCCTCGCGGCCGGTGATGCCCTGCACCAGCACGCGCGCGCGCTCCTGCACCAGGATCGCCATCGCCTACGCCATCCCCCGCGCACGGCGGTACTCATCGAGCCCGGGCACCGGCAGGCTCACGTACCCCCCGCCGGCGCCGAGCGCGCCGCAGTCCACATCGCACGCCAGGCACTCGGTACAACGGCCGCGCGCGGCGTCCTCGGGCGAAACCGCGAGCACAGGCAAACCGTCGTCGCCGAGCTTGAGGATCTGAGGCACACAGCCGCGCACGCAGGTTTTGCTCTCGCAACGCGCACACACAGCGTGGTCGAACGTGATTGCGCCGGTAGGGCTCCTGAACGTGTACGGCCTCTGGGCGGCAGGGTGCCGTGTTCGTCGCGCTGGCGAGGCCGCGGGCGCGAAGCCGGCGACGAGCTCGGCGAAACGTGCGGCGCAGCGGTCCACGGGCGCGTCTTTGCCGTAGCACTCCACCGGAATGCCGAGAGCGCGCGTGTAGTTGGTCAGGATTTCCATCGCCTTCTCCTCGCCGTTACCGCCCAGGCGCAGGACCGCGGGCACGACGAGTGGCTCTTCGAGGAACGCCTTGACGAGGCCGCGCGCCGAGTGAAACTGCTCCTGTGAGGCAACGCCGGAGCCGCTGCCGAAGTAGCCGTCCACGCCCGGTTGGGAGAGCAGGATGCGCGCGGCGCGGTAGACCTTGGACGCGGGCGGATTGCCGGAGGTGTCGCAGAAGTTGCCGACCGTGAACGAGTGCCGCTGCAGCGCATCCATGCCCATCATCGAGCCGCCACCACCGGCACCGTGGAACGCGACCACACGGTCGCCGTGAGTGAAGCCATCGCGCATCTGGAGGAAGTAGAAAGTGCCGCGGTAGTCGTCCTTCTCGACGTTCCACGCGATCCGTTCCAGCTCCGTCGGGGGGTGGCCGAGCTCACGCGCCACCTCGATGCCGAGCTCGGGGTGGCGAAAGACGGCGGCGTCATCGACCGTGAGGCGGCAGTCAAGCGCGACAACCTTGCCGCCGCTAGTAAACACGAGTGGGTTGATCTCCGCCGTCCGTGCCTCAACCGCATACGCCACGCGCGCGAGGCGGACACACGCGTCGGCCATCAAGCGCTGCTCTCCGCCGTGGACGCCAAGGCGCCGCCAGAGCCCCCGGGCCACGTGCGCCGCCAGGCCTTCGACGGCGTCGAGCGGTTGCTCGGCAACCGTCTCCGGATGCGCGCGCGCCAGCTCCTCTATCCCGGAGCCGCCGCGCGATGAGACAACCAGAACGGGTGCGCGCCGACGGTCGTCGAGAATGACGCCAGCGTAGCGCTCGGTCGCGATCGCCACGCGCTCCTCGACGAGCACCTCCGTCACCGGAAAGCCGTCGACGCGGACACCCAGGATTGCGCTCGCGGCAGCCTCAGCCTCGGCTGCAGTGGCGGCAAAGCGGATCAACCCTTGCGCCGCGCGTGCTGTCGTCGCGGCCTGAGCCTTGACCACGACCGGCCCAAGTGTCGCAGCCACAGCGGCCGCTCCGGACGCAGTGTGTGCGGGCGCGCCACGCGGGACCGCGATGCCCGCGTTGGCAAGCACGTGTTTTCCCTGACACTCTGACAGACGCGCCACGCCGCCCCTCCGCCGGTGACCCGCCGCGGCCAACCTACGCGAACGTTCCTGGTCCGTCAAACGGTGTCGGGGTAACCTCCAGTGGAACGGAGTTTTTCGCCGCCACAGACGCACACAACGAGCGCGGCGAGCATTAAAGTCGACACAGGAGGCGCCATGTCGCGTGCATCGTTGCCGCCGGGTTCCTGCTACTTCTACTACCCCCGTCTGCTGTGCATCCTAGGCGTGCGGGACGACGCGAGAGAAACGACGAACTTCACACCCGTGACGTGGGCGACACCGTTATCGTCCGAGCCGCCGCTCTTCGGGGTGTGCCTCTCGCCCAGCACCCACAGCCATCAACTGGTACTCAAGACAGGTGAGTTTTCGGTCAGCTTCGTCGCCGCGCGGCACGCTGCCCTCGCCAATGCACTCGGCACCATGTCGGGTCGCGATGCCGACAAGGCGCGCGAGCTCAGGCTGGAGTTGGCGGAGCCCGAGGTGCTCGCGACGCCGATGTTGGCGCTTGCGTATGCCGCGGCCGAGTGCGAGCTCGTGGCGCGCCACCATGTCGGCGACCAGACGCTCCTGATTGGCGAAGTGGCGCGTGTCCACGCGCAGGCCGACGCCTTCAGCGCGGACGGAGTGCTGAACCTGGAGCGCGCGTCTCCGCTGCTCTACCTCGGCCACGCGCGCTGGGCGACGCTACCCACCGAGGTGCCGGGCTAGCAAGCTAAGCGGATTTCACCGCCGGTGGGGCCGCGCCTGCAACCGCCGCGGTGCCGAGCAACCCGCCGAGCCCCATCGTCTCCACCGCCGAGGACGGCACAATCACCATGCTGCCCTTCTCCTTGATGGCCTCGTACAGCATGTTCATCGCGCGCAGGTGCATCGCGGTCGGGTTCTCGCGGTAGAGCTCGGAAGCCTTGGCGAAGAGCTGCGCAATCTCGGTCTCGGCGGTGCCGAGAATGATGCGCGCCTGGCGCTCCCGCTCAGCCTGGGCGCGGCGCGACATCGCGTCCTCAAGCTCGGCCGGGATGCGCACGTCGCGGATCTCCACCGACTGCACCGTGATTCCCCATGGGTTCGTCTTCTCGTCCAGGATTTTAGCCAGCTCCTGACCGAGCTTCTCGCGCTCGGTGATCATCTCGGCGAGGTCGTGGCGGCCGATCGCCTCGCGCAGCGCGGTCTGGGACGAGAGGAAGATCGCGTTGAAGTAGGACTGCACCTCGAGCACCGCCTTCTGCGCGTCCCACACCAGCCAGAACACGATCGCGTCCACGTTGACGGGAACGGTGTCGCGGGTGAGCGCCGACTCGGCGGTGACGTCGGTGGCGCGCACGCGCTGGTCCACCAGATGCGAGATCATGTCCACCACCGGGATCATCCAGAACGGGCCCGGGCCTCTGAGGCCGCGGTACCTGCCGAAGCGGAGCACCACCGCCTTTTCCCACTGGTCCACCACTTTGAGCGCAAACATCACGTAGAGGCCGATCACGAGGGCGGATAGGAGCACGAACGGCACGGCCTGCGGTTGCCGCATCCCCTCGCCGAGCGTGATGGCGGTAAGCACCCCCGCGATCCAGATCAGGGCCGCGGCGGTTCCGGAGACGCCATTCAGATAGCGCCTGGCGTCGGAAGCGTGCACTGCGGCCAGGGTCGTCCCGACCTCCTGAGGCGGCTTCTCCGACTTCTCCTTCTTGGCGATGTTCACGTTTGGAATCGTGATCAACGGGCTCATTGCGTCCTCCTTCTCCCCCGCCTCGATGCCGTCGAGCGCGTCATCAGCGCACGCCCTTCAGGCGTTGAACGACCTCACCGGCAAGCTCGTCCGGCGGCAAGCCGAGCGCCGCCGCCCGCGCAAGGAACTCGTCCACAAGCTGTACCAACTGTCGCCGCCGCTCGACCTCTCCGCGCCTGATTTCGATCGCGGCGATGAACGTTCCGGATCCCTGCTGGCTGTTGAGCACGCCGCGGATCTCTAGCTCCTTGTACGCCTTGGCCACGGTGTTGAGGTTGACCTGAAGATCCACTGCGAGCGCCCGCACGGTCGGGAGCTGATCACCGGCGCGCAGCGCGCCGGTGGTGATTCCGGCGAGAATCTGGTCGATGATCTGACGGTAGAACGGCACCCCTGAAGCGCTATCAAGGCGGAAGGTGATTGCCATCGTCTCCTTACCTATTGTCCTAAACAACTAGGACACTGTATTAATAGGTCCCCGCATGAGTCCTGTCAAGCCCCGGCGCTGTTAGCATGGCGTTTGATCATGTTCACGGCGACGTTCCGACCAGGTGCGTGGCAGTGAGGCGCGTGCGCTCGCTCGCGCCGACGTTCGCCCTCGCTGCCACAGCGACAGCCTTGACGGCGCTGGCCGGCGCCGGGCTGATCTATCACTGGCCGCTCGGGTTGCCGCTCGTGGCGGCCGCGCGTCTGCTGCGCTGGATCGTGACCTCGGTCTACGTGGCGGCGCCGGTTTGCGCCCTCGGCGCCATCCTCGCCAATGGCGCGGTGCCCTCCGACGGCTCTCCCCGGCCCGGTTGGCGCATGGTGGTCGCGTGGGCACTGGGCTGGACCGCCGTCGTGCTTGGCGGCACGGTCGCGTTGGCGATTGGCTGCTATCACGACCTCATCTGGACGGCGGCGGCCGCGCTCGGCAACGCCGCGCTTCTAGTTGCGCTGCTCGTCTTGCGCTGGCGCCCCGTGCTCGAGTTGCACGCGCGGGCTCGGCGCCACTGGCAGCGCTGGCAGGCCGGCGGCGTGCGTTCGTTCTGGGAACTCGTGATTCTCGCTTGCCTTGCCGGGGCGCTCCTGCTTGCGAGTCTGCCGCCCGATGCGCGCGATGAGCTGGTCTACCACCTGGCGCTGCCGCAGTTCTGGCGCTTCCAGCATGACTGGTGGGTCCCGCTCGACAACGCCCACTGGCTGTTTCCGGCCAACGCCGAGGTGATCTGGGGCTATGGCATGGCGGCCGGAGGCATCCATGTGCCACGCCTGCTCACGCTCGGGTTTGGCCTCGCCACGCTCGCCCTGCTCGCAGGCTGGCTGAAGGAAACCGGCGCCGACTACTGGACGGGACGCGTGAGTCTCGCGTTCCTGCTCGCCGCGCCGATGGTGCTGGTCCTGCTCGGCACGTGCAGCGTTGAGTGGCCTATGGTTTTCTTCCTGATCCTAGGCTGGCGCTCGAGCAGGTACTACCTTGCCACCGGTGCAGGACGGGAGGCGGCCCTCACCGCGCTCGCATGGGGCATTTGCCTGGGCTTCAAGTATGCGGTCTTTCCCGTCGTTGCCGGTTTGACGGTCGAATGGAGCGTTGCCATCGTCCGCCGTTGGGGGCTGCGGCGGGCGGTGGCCGCGATCGGCATGCTCGTTGTCGCAGGCGCCGTCCTCGCCGGAGGCTGGTACGCCCGCAACTGGCGCCTCACGGGCGACCCGATCTACCCGCTCGGCAGCGCCTGGGCGCACGCGACGGGCGAGGCCGCACCGCAGGCCGCGGTCTTGCTCAACTACTCCAGGTTCGCCGGCGCCTGGCGTTTTGTTCCCTGGCTCTACCATGCCACCGCCGAATCGGTGCTGGATCAGCGCTTGCATCCCGGCTGGCCGGTCCTGCTCGTCGCGGTGGCGCTCGCGGGCTGGCGGCGGGCTGGGCGCTTGCCCTGGTTCACCGTGGTCGGCGTTTCGCTCCTCTACCTGCGTTTCTCGCCGGCGCCCCGCGCGTACGTACCCGTGATGATGCTGGCATGGTTGTTTCTCCCCGACTTTCTGCAAACGCTCTCGCCACGGTCGCGCGCGCGCCGCGGCGCCTCAGCCATCACGCTCGCGCTTGTCCTCACCTCGCTGCCGTGGTTCTACGTCATCCTCACCCGCGCCGGCCCGAGCGGTCTGAGCGACGAACAAGGTGGAACGTCGGACACCAGGGTTGCGCGCCACGACGGCGTACAGAACTATCTCCTCGGCAACATCTCGGACGAGGAGTTGTTGCGCCAGGACGACGTGCTCACACCGGTCGTCCACTGGCTCGGCACTGAGACGCCCAAGGACGCCCGCGTCTGGGTCTGGGGAGGCGAAAGGACTTTCTACCTCGACCGTTGGGCGCGAGCTTCGAGCTTTCTCGACAAGCCGCTCATGCTCGCCTGGTTCGAGAAGTACGGCGCCGAGGTGCTGACACGGAAGCTTATCGAAGAGCGCCTCGACTTCATTCTTGTCGACACCACCTCGTGTGCCCTGCCGCCGACCTCCATCCGCACGGAGATTAGGGTCTGGCCGATCGCCCCCGACCTCCAACCTGTCATCGCGGGCTGGATGCATGCCAACTTGCGCGAGCTGGCACGCGATCACATCTATACGCTGTTCCTCATTCTGCCCACGCAACAGCACGAGCGCGGCGCCGGCCGCGCTATCATCTCCCCGGACCAGGCGCGGCAGAGGAGACCACGATGAGCGAGGCGGTCGTCATCGGCGTAGCGGGCGGCACTGGCTCCGGCAAGACCACGGTCGCCGACGCGATCGTCAACCGCATCGGGCGCGACCGCATCGCATTCCTCCAGCACGACAGCTACTACCGCGACGTCTCGCGCGGTGGCAGCGACGCCCTGCTACACCACAATTTCGACCACCCCGACGCGCTTGAGAGCGATCTGCTCGCCGCCCACATCCGTGAGCTCAAAAGCAGGCGTGCGGTTGAGATCCCGATCTACGACTTCACCCGCCACACCCGCACCGACCGCACCCGCCGCATCGAACCGCGTGGCGTTGTGCTCGTGGAGGGAATCCTGATTTTCGCCGAGCCGGAGCTGCGGGCTTTGTTCGACATCAAGATCTTCGTCGACACCGACGCCGACTTGCGTTTCATCCGCCGCCTGCGCCGTGACATCGCCGAGCGTGGCCGCACGGTGGAGAACGTTGTCGCGCAGTACCTCGAAACAGTGCGCCCTATGCACCTGGAATTCGTCGAGCCCTCGAAGCGCTGGGCCGACCTCATCATCCCGGAGGGCGGCTTCAATGCGGTCGCGCTCGACGTCGTGTGCGCGCGCGTTGAAGCGCTCTTGGCGCGAGCCACAGCCGCATCGTAGCGGGCACTCCTCAAACCGATTGAATGTGAGGGTTCGATCGCGCTAGTCGCGTGCCGGCCGGCGACGACGCTGGCGCAGCTCTTCTTCTTTGAACATGAAACGGATGGCGTGCTTGTAGATCATGAGGTTGGGACCGTCAGTACGGTTGAGCTTGATGCACTCTTTGTCGTACCACTCCACCCAGCCCCGCAGTTCAGTGCCATCCTCAAGCACGACGACCATCGCGGTCTTGTTCTGCATCTGCTTGATGAAGTAATAGTTTTCCGCGTTGGTGTGGTCGGGTGGCGCCTGCTTCCGGTGCACCGCGCCACGCAGGAGCGTGCGGTCAGCGACCTCGGAAATCGAGGGGCGGATGAGTCGGCGGCTCGTCAGGGATTCATCCCCGGCGCGGTCGGGACCTTTCATTTGGCGACTCCGTCAAAAGCTACCCGAAGTGTATCACGAGCAGGGCAACCGTCCAAGCATACGGAGGACGGCAGGCTAAGGTTTACTTGCTTCGCCCGCTGCGGCTCGCGGTCGTGCCCGACGCCTCATGGGCGAGGCAACACATCAAGCGCCCGCACATGCCGGAGATCCGGCCCGGGTTCAGGGACAATTTCTGCTCCTTCGCCATGCGCATGGTGACGGAATTGAAGCGCGTCATGAACGTCGCGCAGCACAGCGCCCGGCCGCATGGCCCCCACCCACCGCTGGCCCTGGCCTGGTCACGCACACCGATCTGCCGCAGCTCGACCCGTCGGCCGGTGCGCCGCGAGAGGTCGCGCACGAGTTCGCGAAAGTCCACGCGCTGCTCAGCAGCGAACAGAACCACAAGCGAGTCGCGGTCGAGCGGAACGCTTGCCCGCACTGGGCGCATTTCGAGGTCAAGCTCAGAAACGCGCTGGCGGCAAAAACGCAGCGCGTCGCGCGCCACCTGAGTCAGCTCCTCGGACCGAGTGCGCTCGCTCAGGCTCGCCGGTCTCACCACCGTACCCGCTGCCCTTTCGCCGCACGGGCGCAACACCGGCAGCTCGTGTCGTACCAAGCGCCCGACGTGCTCGCCGTCAGGGCCATTCACCACACACCAATCCCCGGCCGCGAGCGGGACGCCATCCCTGACCGTGCAGAGCTGACCCGGCAGGTCGGGAGAAAAGGTTATACGCACGGTGCGGCTGGGCGCCGGCACTGCACTCACGAGCGGCCACCGTTGGCGAGCGCCTCGTCGGCAGCAACCACCGCGGCCGCCTGCGCCGCCCGAACCCGCCGCAGCCTATCCGCGAGCGAGTCGTCGTTGACGGCCAGCATCTCGGCCGCCAGCAAAGCCGCGTTACGCGCACCAGCCTTGCCGACCGCAACCGTCGCGACCGGGATTCCGCCCGGCATCTGGACGGTGGCGAGCAGGGCATCGAGACCGTCCGCGACCCCGCCGGGCAGCGGCACGCCGACAACAGGCCGGACTGTCGCAGCGGCTACGACGCCCGCGAGGTGGGCCGCCATGCCGGCGCCACAGATGAATACCTTGACGCCGTCTTCCTCCGCCCGCCGCACCAGGTCCAGCGTCCGCGTCAGGGAACGATGCGCCGACGCCACATGCACACGCCACGAAACGCCAAGCTGATCCAGTTCGGCGCCCGCCTCCTGCATCACAACCCAGTCGTTCGCGGACCCGATCAGGATCATCACATCCGGGCTCATGCGAGCCCCCGACCGATATCGGGGCGGTATTGCATGCCGTCGAAGCGCAGCAGCGGAACCGCCGCATAGCAGCGCTGCGCCGCTTCGGGCAGCGTCGTGCCCTGCCCCACAACCGACAGCACGCGCCCGCCGCTGACCACGAGCTGGCCGTCGCGCGCCTCGGTGCCGGCGTGGTAGACGAGGACACCTTCGCGCGCCGCGGCAGCCTCGATGCCCTCGATCGGCATGCCACGTTTCGGAGAGCTCGGATAACCTCCCGCGGCGAGCACGACGCACACGGTTGCCTCCCGCTTCCAGCCTACACGCGCCGCGCCGAGCTCGCCCTGGGCGGCCGCCATGAGCAGCGGTGCGAGGTCGGCGTCGAGACGCGGGATGACCGCTTGCAACTCTGGGTCCCCGAAACGGCAGTTGAACTCGAGCAAACGGGGACCGTCACTGCAGACCATGACGCCAGCGTAGAGCGCGCCGCGGTACAGCCGACCCTCCTGCGCAAGGCCAATGATGGTGGGACGAACGATGTCGCGCATGATGGCGGCAGCAAGTTCGGAGGACAACGGCGCCGGCGATACCGCCCCCATGCCACCGGTGTTCGGTCCCTCGTCGTTCTCGCCAAGTCGCTTGTAGTCGCGAGCAGCAGCGAGCGGCAACGCCGCTGCGCCATCGGCGAGCACCATGAACGTCAGCTCGGTGCCGGAAAGGTACTCCTCCACCAGCACGCGCTCGCCCGCGGCGCCGAAGGCGCGCTGTTCGAAGTAGAGCGTCAAGGCGGCCTCGACGTCGTCGCGCGTCGCGCACACGACCACGCCCTTGCCCGCCGCGAGACCGTCAGCCTTGAACACCACCGGCACCCCAAACTCCTTGGCGGCGGCCGCCGCCTGTGTGCGGTCGCGCACCACCCGGGCCCGTGCAGTCGGAACGTCATGACGCTGACAGAACTCTTTGCTGAAGACCTTGCTGCCCTCGAGCTCGGCCGCCGCGCGCGACGGACCGAAGAGCGTCAGGCCGCGCTTGGAGAACTCGTCGGCGATGCCGAGCACAAGCGGCAACTCGGGGCCGACCACGGTTAGGTCCATGCGCAGCGAGGCTGCAAAATCGGCCAGCTCCACCGTGGCATCGGCTGCAATCGGCACGCAGCTCGCGAGCGCCGCGATGCCCGGGTTGCCCGGGGCGGCGTACAGCTCGGTGACGTCCGGAGACTGCGCCAGCTTCCACGCGATCGCGTGCTCGCGGGCACCACTCCCGACAACCAGGACTCTCACCCTTTCCTCCGCGGCACAAGCGCAGCCTGAAGCAGGGAAAGGCACGCTGTTTCCACGATGTCGCTCGGGCTGCAGCCGCGCGAGAGATCGTTGGCGGGCTGCGCCAGGCCTTGCAGGAGCGGCCCCACCGCACGCGCGCCGCCAAGGCGCTCAGTGAGCTTGTAGCCGATGTTGCCGGCGTTGAGATCAGGGAACACGAGTACGTTGGCTGAGCCCGCCACCGGCGAGCCCGGCGCCTTGCGAGCCCCAACAGAGGGAAGCAGCGCCGCGTCGAGCTGCAGCTCATCGTCGAACGCGAAGTCGACGCCGCGCGCCCGCACGATCGCGCCCGCCTGGCGCACTTTCTCCACCAGCGGATGGTCGGCTGAGCCCTTCGTCGAGAACGAGAGCAAGGCGACGCGCGGCTCGGCGCCGACAATAGCGTGGAACGTGCCCGCGGCGGCCACGGCGATGTCCGCGAGCTGCTGCGGGTCGGGGTCCGGCAGCACGGCGCAGTCGGCAAACACCATGAGCCCTTCGTGGCCCCAGCTCTTGTCGGGGTGCACCATGACAAACGCCGACGACACCGTCCTGATCCCAGGTGCGACCCCGATGGCGTGGAGCGCCGCGCGCACAGTCTCGGCGGTGGTACGCACCGCGCCACCGACTGAGGCGTCGCAGTCGCCGCTGGCGACCAGCAGCGACGCGAAGTAGAGCGGGTCATCGAGGGCAGCTTCGGCCTGCTCGCGCGTCCAACCCTTGGGTCCGCGCCGGGCGAAGAGGAGGTCGCCCAGGCGGCGGCGGCGCTCATCGCTTGCCGGATCTGTCACCACCACGTCGAGCGAGCGCATCACCTCATGCACGGCGCCCTGCTTTGCCGCCGGGCAAAGAATCGTGACCCGGGCGATCTTGTCACGCTGGAGTATGTGCGCCGCCTCGAGCACGCGGGGGTCGTCGCCTTCAGCCAGCACGACGTGTCCGCGCACGGCACGCGCCCGGCCCGGCACCTCTTCCAGGAATCCCATCCCTGCCTCCGGACGCATTGTAACCACCATTGCCGCCCGGCGCCTCTGCCGCGTCATCCCAGGCCCGCGCAACCTCAACGGCAGACGGTCCAGTTCTTCTTCTTTTACATTTGGCTTCGCATTAGCCTTTCTGTGACAACCCCTTGACAAAACGGTTTTGTGTCATTAGCCTCCGCCGAACGATCGCGTCCTGCACCGGCTTCGTCGGTGGGACCGCGAAAACAAGGGGGGGAGAGGCAATGGCATTAATTCATTGTGGAATTGTTCTCGTTGCCGCCAGCGCGTCGCTCGCGTCGTCACATCCGTCGGATATGGCGATCCACCGCGAGTTGCACGGCACAGCGCCGGTGCAGTACACGGCGGCGCAGACCGAGTTTTACCTCACGGCCGAGGAGATCGCCTACATCCGCCCGGGTTTCAACATCACCGTCAACGGCGTCGTGATCGGCACCGACCTCAAGCCGGTTGTCGACGTTTCGTTTACAGACGGTGCCGGCCAGGCGCTCGACCGCGCCGGGGTGCAGACCCCGGGCACGCTCGCCATGTCATTCATCCTCGCCTGGTACAACCCCACCGGCCGCTACTACACAAGCTACTACACGCGGGTGCAGACGAGCCCGATCACAAACGTGTCAGCCAAGCAGGCTACTACCGCCTCGGGCACGTGGGAGGACGTCGCGATCGGCCGCGCCAAGTTCCACTTCACGACCGCGCTGCCGGCCAGCTACGACGTGACCAAGACCCACACGATCGGCATTTATGGCACGCGCACGATCAGCCTGACCGACCCGATCGTGGTCAGCAAGCTCTACGTCTGTGACGTCGAGTACGACTTCCGGCCCGACGGCAAGGCGGTCACCGACACGTGGAACAAGATGCCTAACGCAGCGTGCAACCGCTGCCATGATCCGCTCGCGGCGCACGGCACGACCGGCCGGCAGGACGTCAAGCTCTGCATGCTCTGCCACAACCCCCAGACCATTGACCCCGACACCGGCAACTCGGTGGACGGCAAGATCTTCATCCACAAGCTCCACATGGGCAGCAGCCTGCCGTCGGTGAAGGCGGGCGGCAAGTACCAGATCATCGGCTTCAACCAGACCGTGGCTGACTACTCGACGGTGGTGTTCCCTCAGGATGTCCGCAACTGCACGACCTGCCACCCGGCCAGCTCGCCGCAGGGGTTCAACTGGTACACCTACCCGTCGCGTGATGCCTGTGGCGCGTGCCACGACGACATCAACTGGATCACCGGCGCCAACCACGTCGCCGGTCCGCAGGCCGACGATAAGGCGTGCGCCTCCTGCCACCCGCCGCAGGGCAACTCGGAGTGGGACGTAGGCGTGCAGAACGCCCACGTCGTACCGATCAAGTCGGCGCAGGTGCAGGGCTTCAAGATCCAGTACACCAACATCACCAACGCCGGCCCGGGCCAGAAGCCGATCGTCACCTTCAAGCTCACCAACAACAAGGGCACGCCGGTTGATCCGACCAAGATCACGCGTGTGAGCTTTGCGTTCGGCGGGCCGACCACCGACTACACGACACGGGTGAGCGAGAACCTGACGGCGGCCAACGTCAAGGCGAGCGGCGATAGCTGGATTTACACTTGCGCCACCGCCACGATCCCGGCCACCGCCACCGGCACCTGGGTGCTCAGCGGGGAGATCTACAACACCGTGACTCTGAAGCCGGCGCCGCGGCTCGGCCCCGCGACCGTGCGCGATGCGGGCCAGAACCAGTTCCTGTACTTCGGCGTGACAGACAAGCAGGCCGTCAAGCGCCGAACGATCGCCGACACCAATAAGTGCTTCGTCTGCCATGACGATTTCACGACCTTCCACAGCGGCAGCCGCAAGATGGTCGAGTTCTGCGTGATCTGCCACAACCCGACGACGCAAGACAACCAGACCCCGCCGGACTCCTGGCACCTCAAGTACATGATCCACAAGATCCACACCGGCGAGAACCTCACCATGGACTACAGCATCGGCACCGGCAACAGCTACTGGGATATTCGCTACCCCGGCGACCGCCGTGACTGCCTGGCGTGCCACGCAACCGTGGCCTCCGGGGCGCAGCAGACCTACGAGCTGCCGGTGCCCGACACCGCGTTGCCCACGCTGAGCACGCGGAACCCGTACATCCAGGTCATGCAACCGACAACCGCGGCGTGCCTGTCGTGCCATGACACCAAGGCGGCGGCGGCGCATGCGGCCCTCAACACGGCGACCTTTGGCGAGGCGTGCGTGATCTGCCACGGCGTTGGCACTGAGTTCGCCGTCAGCAAGGTGCACGCTCGCTAGCGAACGGACCGCGGGCGGGCTGCCGGCGATGAGCCGGTGGCCCGCTTCGCAGCACGAAAGGTGGATGGGATGAAAACCATTGTCCGGGTACTAAGCGCCGTGAGCGTGCCGTTGCTGGTAGCAAGCATCGCCCTCGCGGCATCGGCGCCGGTGAAGGATGCCGGGACTGCCTTCGCACCTTGTAACACCTGTCACGAGGACCTGACCAAGGCGTTCGCCGCCAACCCTCACGCCCGACTCATTGCAGCCTCGTGCGCGAGCTGCCACGGCGATGGCGCCAAGCACGCCGCGGAAGGCGAGAAGAGCCTCATCAGCGTGCCGAAGGGCGCGGCCGGGGCGAAGACGTGCCTCACGTGCCATGGCCGTACGAAGACATTCACCCACGCCGGCTCCGGCCCCCATGCGACGGCAGCGGTCAACTGCACCGACTGTCACTCGGTCCACGCCCCCGCCGCCGGCAACGTCGCGCTCCTGCGCGCCGCCTCTGGGGCCGAGTGTGCCCCCTGCCACCCGGCGCAGGCGCGCGAGTTCGCCAAGCCGTTTGCGCACCACCTCGGCCGAGCGAGCATGACGTGCTACTCCTGCCACAACCCGCACGGCGGCAGTGGCGAAAGGGGCCTGAAGGAAACGATCTCAGGCGAGTTGCCCTGTCTCACGTGCCACCCCGAGAAGCGCGGGCCATTCGTGTTCCAGCACGTCAACGGCGTGAACGGTAACTGTCTCTCCTGTCACGAACCGCATGGCTCGAACAACCCGAAGCGTCTTATCCGCGCCCGCATCGACCAGCTCTGCCTCGAATGCCACACGGCGCTGCCCACCGGCAACCTGGGTTCGATGCCGCCGTCATCCCACGACCTGCGCTTGCCGCGCTACCAGAATTGCACGGTCTGCCACACCGCGGTGCACGGGTCCAACAGCTCCCCGATGCTGTTGAAATAGGAGACGAGCCATGATCAATCGCCATCTCAGGCTGGTTGCTCTGCTCCTTGCAATGGTGCTGGGGACAGTCACGGCGAGTGCGCAGTCAACCCAGTTCTCCCTCGGCCTCGGCTACAACTGGCTCAGTCTCACCGGCAGCGAGGACATGTACAAGAGCCAGTTCAACGCGCGCCAGGGCTTCGGGCTGCAAGAGCTCTCGCTGACCACAAACGACCCCCTCAACGGCGTGATCGATCACCTGCGCTTCGACGCCGCCGGCTTTAGGTCCGACCCCGAGGGCCGCTTCCGGCTCCGCGCCGGTCTCGCCAAGGTCTACGACTTGCAGATCAGCTACTTCCGTGCCCGCTATTTCAGCGCCTTGCCGACGATCGCGAACCCGTTCTTCGGCCAGGGGATCACCCCGGGCCAGCACACCCAAGACCGGGTCTTGTACAACTTCGACATGAACCTCGAGCTGCTGCCCGGCGGCTCGGTCACGCCTCTGATTGGGTACAGCGAGTACCATGCGAGCGGCCCGTCCACAACCACGTATCACGTTGGACAGGACGAGTTCCGCCTCAATTCGAACCTCGATTCGACGACCCACGAGACCCGCGCCGGCCTCGGTTTCCACCTTGGTAACTTCCAGGCGACCGTGATCGAGTCGTGGCGTACTTTTCACGAGACTACGACCTCCACGCTCGCACCCGGCGCCAGCGCCGGAAACAACCCTGATCCGGTGCTCGGGCAGAACCAGACGCTCAGCTCGGCCAGCCGAAGTGATCGCACCGACGGCTCCTACGCGATGACGACCGGTAGCTTCTCCGCCGGTCTCTCCAATAGCACGCGAGTGTTGGGGTCATTCGTCAAGGCCAACTACACGGCGACGCTCTCAGAGGGAGAGGCGCTCTCGGGCAGCCTGGTGTCGTTTGACGTTGCTCGCTTCTTCACGGGACTCAACGTGACCGAGTATGCGACCGCCAACGCCCCCGACTGGCGTGGCGACGCCCGCGTCGAGTTCGAACCCGCAGACGCAGTCCAGCTCTCTGGCGGCTTCGTTCGCAGTCACCGCACCGTCAACGGCTTTGCCCTCATCTCCAACCTGTACACCGGCAGTGTTAACTACGCTGGACTCGACCCGCGCGACCTCACGGCGCTGCTGACGGCGAGCAATGCAATGCAACGTGACGAGAACACCGTTGACGCCAAGATCGTCTTGAAGAACCTCGGGCCGGTACGGTTGTGGGCCGACGCTGCACAAACAGATCAGGACCTCTCCGTCGCCGAGGATGTGGCCGAGATCGTTGTACCTGGCGGTCAGGGCGGCTTCTTCCACCGCAGCGTGAAGCGTTACGCGGCCGGCGCGGCGCTGAACCTTGGCACCTTCAAGTTCGGCCTCGACTGGAAAGATGACTCCAGTTCACAGTCGATCGTGCGTATCGACTTCCACGACGTCAAGCGCTGGAAGGCACGCGCAGACTGGACCGCCGCCAAGCTCTTTCGGCTGGTTGGGACCGCCGAGTGGATCACCGGCGACAATCCCACGCCCGATGTCTACTATGACCTGAAGACCAAGCACGTCGGCGCCGACCTCGAAATCACGCCCGTCAAGCCGCTTGCGCTCCGCCTTGGCTACGCTCACTTCAAGACCGACACCTCGGCGTTCTACCGCGTCCCGCAGGATTTCACGATGGCGCCTTCGCTCTACGGCGAGGACGGCACCCAGAAGGAGGCAAGCGCGTCCCTCAAGCTCGCCCGCTTCCTGATCGAGGGCGGCTACTCGAAGTTCAGCAACACTGGCAGCATTGGCCTTGAGCTCGATCACACCTACGCACATTGCGACTTTGATTTCACCGCCAACTTCGGCGCTTCGCTTCAATACGACCGTTACAAGTACATCGACGGCGTCTTCACACTTTCCAGTTTCGACGCCAAGCGTTACGGCGTCTTCCTGCGCTGGCGCCAGTAACGCAGCGTTCCAACCGCAGTTTTCGGCGCGGGCTCCTCACCGGAGCCCGCGTTTTTCTTCCCTCTGTCAACAGCGCGGCTTGTATCCCGCGCCCTGGTTGTGCTGCTCAGCGTTCACAACCGCGCTGACGGTTCGCAGCAATTCTGCTCTCGGTCGGTCGTGACGCTGCGCCAGCCCACCTGCACAGCGAGCTTAACCGCCAAGGAGTTGGCTCTCTCGCGGAGCCGCTTGACATCGCAACCGAGTTTCAGAATCATACTCGCGGTGAACGACGTCGCCGCGGGCCGGCACTGACACCTGTTCTCGGAAACACGTTCCAGGCCGATTACATCGCCCACCAGCAAGAGCGCGGGCGATAGGAGGCCCGGCGATCGGTTGGCTCGCTAGGCAACTCGGGAACATCGAGCGTCGCGCAGACGCACACACGTGACGAGGCAAGATCCGGGGGGCTTTTCATGCGTATCGCAAACGACATCACCAAGTTGATCGGCAACACGCCGCTTGTGCGCCTCAACCGCGTCACGGCCGGCTGCGTCGCCACCGTCGTCGCCAAGCTCGAGTTTTTCAACCCTGCGCACTCGGTGAAGGACCGCATCGGCGTCGCCATGATCGAGGCGCTCGAACGGCAGGGCAAGCTCACGGCGCCGAACGCGACACTCGTGGAACCGACCTCTGGCAACACCGGCATCGCGCTCGCGATGGCGGCGGCGGCGAAAGGCTATCGCCTGATCGTCACGATGCCGGAGAGCGTCTCGCTCGAACGCCGCAAGGTGCTGCGCCTGCTTGGCGCCGAAGTCGTGCTCACGCCCGCCGCAGACGGCATGTCAGGCGCGATCCGCCGCGCCATCGAGATCCTTGCCGAGAGGCCAGGCGCGATGATGCCGCAGCAGTTCGAGAACCCTGCCAACCCCGAGATCCACGAGCGCACGACCGCGTGGGAGCTGTGGCAGGACACCGATGGCGCGATGGATATCCTCGTCGCAGGCGTCGGCACCGGCGGCACAATCACCGGCGTCGGGCGTGTGTGGAAGGCGCGCAAACCTGCGCTACGGATCGTCGCGGTCGAGCCGGCGGGCTCACCCGTCATCTCCGGCGGCCAGAAGGGCCCGCACAAGATCCAAGGGCTGGGCGCTGGCTTCATCCCGGCCAACCTCGAGCTGCAGCTCATCGACGAAGTCGTCCAGGTCAGCAACGAGGACGCGTTCGTCATGGCACGCCGTCTGGCGAGTGAGGAGGGCATTCTGGGCGGCATCTCTTCGGGCGCCGCCGCCCATGCCGCGCTTGCGGTCGCGCGCCGCCCGGAAAGTGCCGGCAAGCTCGTCGTCTTCATCGTGCCGTCGACGTCGGAACGCTACATCTCTACCGACCTGTTCGCCGGCCTGGACTGACTGCATCCATTCCCGGGCCGCCGCCGGGTCTTGCCTGCGGCGGGGGCTCCGAAGCCCTTCGTTACGGGAGCTCGAGGTCCGGCCTCGTCGAGGCGAGGTGGTCGAGCGGGTCGAAGTTGGCAATCGCCTCACGCCGCACACCCGCGAGCGTCGCGAGCGCGAGCGCCGTGCGTTCAAACGCGAGGTGGCGAGGGTGATGAGCGTCGGACGCAAGCACGAACCGGCACCCCGAGGTGAGCGCCAGGGTGATCAGCGAGACGTCGAGATCCTGACGGCGGGGGAAGCCGTTGATTTCGACGAGCACGCCCGCAGCGGCAGCAGCGCCAAAAACGATCTCCCAGTTGGCGCGGATGCCGGCGCGGCGTGCAAACAAACGCCCCTGCGCGTGCGCGAGCGCCCACACGCCTGGCTCTTCGAGCGCGCGCAGCAGTCGTCCGGTCTGGTCCCGACGCTCACCTAGGCCCGTGTGTATCGCCGCCAACACGAGCATGCCGTTGCGCGCCGCTCGCGGCACGTCGAGCCGCCCGTCGGCGAGAATCTCGGCCTCGAGCCCGTGCAGGAGCCAGTGGTCGTCGCCGTGGCGGCCGTTCCACGCCTCCACAGCACGCGCCTGCTGCGCAACCCCTTCGTCGTCCAGGCCATTGACGCACTCGAGCCCGCGCGTGTGATCGCTCACGACCGACCACGCCGCGCCGGCGCGCATGACCGCGCGTGCCATCGTCTCGAGGCTGGCAGCGCCGTCCGAAGCCCGCGTGTGAAAGTGCACTGCGCCCCTAAGCTCGCCTTTCGGCAACGCTGAGGGCGCCTCAAGCACCGCAGCAGCCTCAGCCGCGGTGAGAAAGCCTGCGCGCGTGCCGGCACGGGCCGGTTTCTCTCCGCCCGAGAGGCGTTGGACCGCAGCATCCAGTGCATCCCGGCTGCGGCAGCCGCGCAGCATCGCGAACGTAGGCAGCACGTCGAGCGGGAACGTCTCGGGCAGGCGGCGTGCGGACGCGAGCTCACGCGGGTGGTCGAAGATGGCATACGCCGCGCGCAGCAAGCCGAGGCGCAGCTCGCCGGCTGGGTGGCTCTCGGCGAGCTCGAACAAGGCTGCCGCGAGCTCGCCGTTGCTGAGCACGCTGGCAGCGTACTCCACACGCGGCGCCGCGTGCACTTGGCTTGCTTCGGACGGCAGTACCGCGAGGGTCAAGGGGGAGGCGGAGCGTCTCCGGCCCGCCGCCGCCGTGCTATCGTTCCGGCATGCCTCGGCTGCTCCTGGTGGACGGGCATTCCAACCTCTACCGTGCCTTCTACGCGATCCGGACGCCGCTTTCGGCGCCCGATGGCACACCAACGGGCGCGGCGTACGGCTTCCTCCGCATGCAGCACAAGCTGCTGCGCGAGCTGCAGCCCACGCACGTCGGCGTGGCGTTCGATGTCGGCGGTGAAACCTTCCGCACGCGCCTGTCCGAGCGCTACAAGGCGCAGCGTCCCCCCATGCCCGAGGACCTGTCTGTCCAGGTGCCGATTGTGCAGCACGCCACCGAGCTTCTCGGCCTGGACGTGCTCGCCGAGGCCGGCGTCGAAGCGGACGATGTCATCGGCACGCTCGCACTCCAGGCGGCCGACGCCGGCTTCGAGGTCATCATCGCCAGCACCGACAAAGACCTCTTACAGCTCGTCCGGGACCCGAAGATTGCGCTGTGGCACACGCGCCTCGAACGCCTGCTCGACGAAAAGGGCGTGACGGAGGTGTTCGGCGTGCCGCCGGCGCAGGTGGGCGAGGTGCTCATGCTCATGGGCGACAGCTCGGACAATATTCCCGGCTGTCCCGGCATCGGCGCCAAGGGCGCCCACGAGCTGATCCGGCGCTGGGGCAGCGTGGATGAGATCTACAGGCACCTCGACGAGGTGACGCCACCGCGCGCCCGCAAGGCGCTCGCAGAGCACCGAGACGAGGTCGAGCTCGCGCGCCAGCTCGTGCGCATTCAAACCGATGTCGCGCTCAAGGTCACGCCCGAGTCGCTCGCACGCAAGCCGGAGGATACCGCCGCGCTCGCCGAGCTCTACCGCCGCCTCGGCTTCAGCTCGCTCCGGGCAGAGCTCAAGCCCGCCGTCGAGCCACTTGTCGAGGCCGTCCAGGCACGCACCGTCCCGCTTGCGCAGGCAGCCGCACTGCTCAGAAAGGAGGGTGCCGCGATCGCGCTGCGCGAAACCACCCTCGCAATCGCCAACGACGACGATGTCACTCTTGTCGAGGGCTCACCGGAGCAGCTTTCCAAAACGCTCGCGCCGCATCTTGCCAAGCTCTCGTGCCATGACGCGAAGTCCTTGTTTGGCGCCCTCGCTCTGCCAGACGCCCAGCGGGTCCCACGCGACACAATGCTTGCAGGTTACCTGCTCGGCCCCGGCGATCCGGTTGACCTCGCTGCGCTGTGCAGCCGCTTTGCCGTTGCGCCGCCGCGCTCGCAGGCGCCGGAGGAGGTGGCGCGCGCCGTCGCCGCGTTGGCGCCCAGGCTAACGGAACGCTTGCGCAGCGAGGGCCTAGAGAAGCTTTTCGTCGAAATGGAGCTCCCGCTCGTGCCCGTGCTGGCGGCGATGGAGGGCCACGGCATTCGCCTCGATCCGTCTGCCCTGTCAGACCTTGCACAGCGCCTCGCTGCCTCCCTGAAGGAGCTTGAGAAGGAAATCCATGTTGAGGGCGGAGGCGCTTTCAACATCAACTCGCCGGCGCAGCTCGCCGAGGTGCTCTTCTCCCGGCGCGGTTTGCCCGTGCTGCGGCGCACCGCAAAGACGAAGGCACCCTCCACCGACGCCGATGTGCTCGTCGAGCTGGCGGCGCGCGGGCACGTGCTGCCAGCGCTTATCCTCGAGTACCGCGAGCAGGCCAAGCTTAAGTCCACCTACGTGGATGCCCTGCCCAGACAGGTCGGTCCTGACGGGCGCATTCACACGCGCTTCAACCAGGCGGTCGCCGCGACCGGGCGCCTCTCGTCGTCCGACCCCAACCTGCAGAACATCCCCGTGCGCAGCGAGATGGGGCGCGAGGTACGGCGCGCCTTCGTCGCCGACCGTGGCAGTGTGCTCATCACCGCCGATTACTCTCAGATCGAGCTGCGCGTGCTCGCGCACCTGTCAGGTGATCCCGGTCTGCGCCAGGCTTTTGCACGCGGCGAGGACATCCACCGCGCCACGGCGGCGCTTGTTTTCGGCGTTGCGCCCGAACTGGTTGGCCCGGACCAGCGCCGCGCCGCCAAGACGATCAACTTCGGCCTCATCTACGGCATGGGGGCGTACGCCCTAGCTCGCGAGCTCGGCGTAAAAGCGGCGGAGGCACAGCATTTCATCGATGCCTACTTCGCCCAACTGCCGGAGGTGCGCGCCTATCTCGACGGCATCAAGGCAGAAGCCCACGCGAGCGGCAAGGTAAACACGCTGTTCGGGCGTGTGCGCTGGATTGCGGGCCTCGACTCCGCCAGTGCGCAGGTGCGCGCCAACGCTGAGCGCCAGGCGATCAATGCCCCGGTGCAGGGAACCGCAGCAGATCTGATGAAGGTATCCATGATCCGCCTGCACCACGAGCTCCGCCGAACCGGACTGCCCGCGCGACTACTGCTGCAGGTCCACGACGAGCTCGTGATCGAGGCCGAGAAGGGCGCGGCCGCGGAGGTGGCGACGTTGACGAAGCGGATCATGGAAGGCGCTGCCGCGCTGACCGTGCCGCTGCATGTGGACGTCGGCAGCGGCCACTCCTGGGCCGAAGCCAAGGCCGCTCCCTAGCCTGGCTCAGGGTTACGGCGGAGTCGCCCGTCGTGGCTTGAGCAGACGTCGGCGCTCGCCTTCACGCCGCGTGATCCGCTCCGAGTCAAGCCACTCCAGCACCGGGATCGCGAGCTTGCGCGTAAGGCCGAAGCGCTCCTTGAACTGCGCCACGTCAAAGCTCTCGACGCCCCAGGCGTGCAGCGACGCCACGACCTCGTCGAGCACGCCACGGTGCAGGATCCACTTGCCACCGACACGGGCGAGGCGCTTGCGTTCGAGCAACATGCGCACGACGCCTTCGACCGTGCGGGGGTCGGCCGCAAGCGCGCGTGCCGCGTCGCCGGGAGATGGCGCGGCGAAGCCGGCGCGCCGGTAGAACTCCGTGAGCGCGAGCGCCATGCCGTCCTCGAGCGGCTCCATCTCGGCCGCAAACACGCGGCCGCTCACCTCGCGCAGCAGACCACTGCGCCGAAACTCCGCGAGGTAGAAATCGCGCAGCCGCTGGGCAGCCGGCGACAGCGCCCGTGCGAGGAATTCAGCGAGTGGGGCGCCCACGCGACCTACGCCCTCCAGGATTTCGCGGGCGGCGACGCTCACGTTCATGACGCACGTGCGAGCCACGAGGAGTGACGGACGTGGGCGCGCCACCACAACGCTGCCCGCCAGGTGCAGCTTCCCGAGCCCAGCGTCCAGCGCAGGAGTTTCGCAGCCAAGTCGACGCGCGAGCTCTTCGGCCTCGATCCCGCCCGGGCCGGCGGCGACGATCCAGCCAGCCAGCGCGCCAACGAGGTCGTCCCATGGCCTGACGAGAAGGGCGAGGTCGGCGGCGTTGCTGCGGCGCAGGAGCCTAGGGTGGGCGTCGAGCACCTCGCCGCCGGCAAGTGTTGCCGCTGGCGACGGCCGGCGCAGGATCACGCGGTCTCCCGGCACTGCGAACACGCCACGGCTGAGCAGAATCAGAGCCCGGCGAGATGGGCCCAGCGCGGCCTGCGGATGGAGCCTCGCCACGCGGCCCGCGATGCGCGCCGCCATGACGTGCACCCAGACCCTGTCGCCTTCCTCGAGGACGGCTCCATCAAGCAACTCCAGATCGAGCGCCAGGCGCCGCGTTGCCTGCCACGAGCCCGCCGAAAGCAGTTGCTCGCCCTGAGGCAAATCACGGACGCTGACCCCGGCAAGCGCGAGGGCAACGCGTTCGCCGCGCTCGCCCGACTCGCGCCGCTCGCCGTGGACCTGCATGCCGCGCACACGCACACGTGTGCCACTCGGGATACACACCAACTCATCGCCGGCCTGAACTCGACCCCAGTGCGCCGTACCGGTGACGATCGTGCCGGCGCCCGGAAGGGTGAAGACGCGGTCCACTGCGAGCCGGAACGGCCGGTGCGTCTCCTCACGCCGCACGACCTTGCGGGCGCATGCCAGGATCGTCTCGGCCAGCGCTGGAATGCCCTCCCCGCTGACGACCGAGCAGGGCACGATACTCGCGCTGGCGAGCGGCCCACCGGCGAGAATCTGGGCCAACTCCCGAACGCGTTCAAGGACGAGGTCGGGGGCCACCAGGTCGGTCTTGGTGAGCGCCACGACGCCGCCGCGCACGCCGAGCAGGCGCAGGACGTCGAGATGCTCACGCGTCTGCGGCATGACGCCCTCATCGGCCGCCACCACGAGGAGCGCGCGGTCAATGCCGGCGGCGCCTGCGATCATGGTGTGGACGAGCCGTTCGTGCCCCGGCACGTCGATGAACGAGAGTTCGACCTCACCAGCGGCATCTGGGAGACGCGCGAACCCGAGCACGAGCGTAATGCCACGTCGCTTCTCCTCCGGCAGACGGTCGCAGTCAGTGCCGGTGAGAGCCTTGACGAGCGCGGTCTTGCCGTGGTCGATGTGACCGGCGGTGCCGAAGACGACGGCGCGCATGCCCATATACTAGCTATCCGGAGCGGTAATGCTCGAACAGGAGATGAAGATCCCGGTGCCCTCGCTCACGCCCGTACGTGAGGCGCTCGCGCGCGCTGGTGGACGGCTTTGGCTGCCCGAAACCTCTGAGGACAACTGCGTGCTCGACGACGACGCGCGCTCGCTTGCCGTATCCGGCCGTCTGCTACGCCTGCGCCGTGCCGGGGAAACAGACCTCCTCACCTTCAAAGGCCCGGCTCGCTTTGCGGCGGGCGTCAAAGCGCGTACCGAGTTTGAGATCGCCGTCACGGATGGCGAGCAGGTGCTGGCCATCCTTGCTGCTCTCGGCTTCCGACAGGTGCGACGCTACCAAAAGCGGCGCGAAACGTGGCAACTCTGCGCCATCACAGTGGCGCTCGACACGACGCCTGTCGGCTGTTTCGTTGAGCTCGAAGGCGAGGGCGGTGCACTTGCGACCGCCGCTGCATCCATCGGCCTCGATCCGTCAAGCGCCGTACTCGGCACCTACCTCGATCTGTGGACGAGTTATCGCGCAGCCCACCCCGAGGCGCCGGCCGACATGGTGTTCGCGGACGCCTGAGCCGCTGTCGCCGTGCTCGCCGCAGCTCCCGCTATGATGGCCGCGTGAACGGTATGCTGCTTGCGGCCGGGTGGGGTGAGCGCATGGCGCCACTGAGCGATGTCGTGGCCAAGCCCGCGCTCGAGGTGCTCGGGCAACCGTTGCTCGCGAGCGCTTTCGCCGCCCTGCGAAGTGCGCGCTGCTCCCGCATCGTGACCAACCTGCACCGCCAACCTGCCCTCGTCGCCGCGGCGGCACGCGCCGCGTCCGGCAGCACGGTGCAGTTCACCTGGGAGCCCGAGTTGCTTGGCGGCGCCGGCGGTGTTGCGGCGGCTCGGCCACTTTTCGATGACGGGCCGGTGCTCGTTGCCAACGCCGACGTCTGGTCCGACCTTGAACTCGGTTGCCTGCTCGCGCACGCAGACGACACCGCGACGCTGGCGTTGCTGCCGCACCCAGATCCCGAGCGCTGGTCCTCGGTCGTCTTGGAACGTGATGGGACGGTGTCTGCCTTCTTGCCGGCTGCGGCCAGCGATCGCCGGGAGCGCTTCCTGTTCACCGGCTTTCAAGCGCTGGGAACAAGAGTGGTGCGCGACCTGCCGGCCGGGCGATGTGAGATGGCTACCGTTTGGGATGCGCTGCGCCGGCGCGGCGCACTCAAGGGCGTGGTCGTGAGCGGAACGTGGCGGGAGGCCGGGGATCCCACGGCGTACCGTGACCTCGTGCTTGCCCGCCTCAACGGCGCCTCGTGGGTGCACCTGCATGCGACCGTAGCGCCCGATGTGAATCTCAGCGTCTCCGCCATCGGTGCGGGCTGTCGCGTGGGTGCGGGCGCGACCGTGGTCGATTCCGTGCTCACGGCGGGCGCGTGTGTCGACCCCGGCGTCCAGCTCGTGCGGTGCGTCGTCGCCGGAGACCTTACCCTGGAAGCAGGAACAAGCTTGAACGACACCCTGGTTCTTCCCCGGCAGCGCACGGCTCTGCGCCGCTGACGGCGGACTTAGAGTCGCACCTCAACCCACTCGCGCCAGCCCCGCCGCCATTGCAGCACGCGAATTCGGCCCCAGTCTCCGCTTACGCGCACGGCAAGGACGCGGTCGCGACCATCGTTGAAGTAGACGCTGCACGGTGTTGCGTGACCCTGCTCGGAGAAGCTGATGATGTTGCTCAGGCCAAGTCGCAGGCCGGCACTCGGCAGCAGCCCCTGGCCACCGGGGTCCGGCACTCTCCAATCACGGGGGACGCCGAGGTGCGTGCCGCCGCTCAGGAACTCCACCCAAACTTTGGGCCCGATCGCCTTGTCGATGCCGTGCAGGAAGTCGGCGCGCGAGATCCCATCGCCGTCGCCATCCATCACCATTGTGTAGTACGGCCGGCCATGATCCTCGGCAAACACGAGCCCCACGTTGCGGTAGCTTGTGAGCGCCTCCATGCGGCAGCGCAGGCCGTCTTGGGCAATCTGCCGCGTCACCCGGCGCAGGTCGAAGGTGCGGCGGCTCTCGCCGAGGTTCGGCGCCACGACTGCCGCCGCCATGCCGAACAACGCTAGGACCACGAGCGCTTCGGCGAGTGAAAAACCGCGTGCTTGCTTCATCGCGCCCTCCCTTGAAAAACCGGGGGCGGCCCACGACCGCCCCCGGACCTGTCCACGCCACCTCATTTCATTTGTCGTTAGAGCTTCATGGTTTCCACGTCCTGAGGACGTACTCAGCTCTGCTTTTTCGCCGTCGACGTGCGCGGCGACTTCACCTTTTCCTTGAGCGTCGTCGTGCCGCTCACGCTCACAAGGGGTTGCAGGCGGGCAAAGCTCTTCTCACCGATGCCCTTGACGCGCGCCAGCTCCTCGGGCGCCTTGAACAGCCCGTTGGTGGCGCGGAAGTCCACGATGCGCTTTGCCAGCGCCGGGCCGACCCGCGGCAGAAGCTGGAGCTCCTGCACGCTCGCTGTGTTGATGTTGACCTGCCCAGTCGGCGCCACCGGCGCCGCCAGCGTGCTGCCCGCCACTAGTGCGAGAACCACTGCCAGGGTGATTGCTTTACTCATTTCCGTTCTCCTTTCCCTTCGTTCCACATTCACCACGTCGTCGTGTGCTGCCTTCGTCCTGCTGACCGTGCCGGACTTCCGTTAGGGATCATTCGCCATCGTCCACCTCCCGCTGCCCTCTTGAGCGAGACCCGTGCCAACCAAGCCGAGCGACGGAAAGCGTTGTGGCGGCTTGTCTTACGAATCAGCCCTGGGAACACCCGATGGACGCGCGTGGTAAGCTAATTTGTCAGTTTCGTGAAGAAATGCGGGCGGACCAGCGTGCCCAGGTGTCAAGGAATCCTTACAGGGAAACAAGATCTTGACGCTCCCCGTGTCCCGAGGTTGCGGCTGGCGCGGGCAAGCGACGTTGCAGCGCTGGCCGAGTTCGATCGTGCCTGCTTCGGCCGCCGGGTATGGCCGCTCCAGGCCTGGTGGGAGGCCGTCACCGAGCCGGGTTGGACCACGGTCGTACACGCGGTGGGCCCGAGCATTCTCGGGGTCGTTGTGCTGCTGTTACGGCCGCCGGAAGCCTCCCTCGCCTCAATCGCCGTCCATCCCGCCGAACGGAGGCGCGGCCTTGGGCGCCGTCTGCTGCGTGAGGGCATCGCGCGGGTACGGGCGGCGCACGCACGCTGGCTCACGCTCGAAGTCGATCAGGTAAGCGCCCCCGCCATCCGTCTCTACGGCAGTGAGCGCTTCGTCACGGTACGGCGTTTCCGTGAAGAGGGACGCTGGCGGCTGGAGATGCGCCGTCGGCTCGGCACCGGCGCGAAGCCTGGACCGCAGCGTCTGCCGCAACGGCGGTCCTCCTTGCTATCATGAGTTGAGCATGGGTGAGGTCAAGCTCAGCGCCCGGCACATCGCAGTGGAAGGTCCGATTGGTGTCGGCAAAACTTCGCTCGTTGACCTGCTCTCCTCCCGCTTCGAGGGCGTCAAGATCCTCGAGGACGCGCACAACCCCTTTCTCGGCCCGTTTTACCAGGGGCGCGCCGGCGCCGCGTTCCAGGTCCAGCTCTTCTTCCTGCTCTCACGCCACCAACAGCACGTCGAGCTCACGCAAATGGAGCTGTTCACGAAACTCGTTGTCGCCGACTACACCATGCCAAAGGACCGCGTGTTCGCGCGCATGAACCTCGATGATGAGGAGTTTAGGCTCTACGACAGGCTCTATCAGCTCCTCACACCTAGGCTGCCGAAGCCGGATCTCGTCATCTACCTGGAGGCGAGCGTCGAGACGTGTATGCGCCGCATCCGCCAGCGTGGCCGCGAGTACGAGCGCGGCATGGACCCGGACTACCTGCGCCGGCTCAAGGACGCCTACAACACCTACTTTTTCCGCTACGTCGAGACGCCCCTGCTCGTCGTCAACACCGATGAGATTGATTTCGTCAACAACCCGGACGATTTCGACAACCTGCTCCACCAGATTGCTCGCATTCGCCAGGGCACCCAGGTCTACGTCCCACTCGGCTCCGGCTAGCGCCCCGCCCACGGGCCGCTGCCAATTGCGACACCAAAAAAGGCAGGAGGAATGCAATCGTCTTTCTGCCTAGCCCGGATTATTCATGAGGGGCCGTAGCGAGGATGCGGAGGTGGCTGTCATGGTGGGCGCACGTAGGGCTGAGAATCCGAGGCGTACTATCGTGTACGCCGCAGGAGGCGAAGCCCGAGTACGCCCGCCAGGGCGGCCACATCCACGGCCGCAGTAGGCACCTTCGTGAATGGTCCGGGCTAGGTCGCGCGTCGAAGCGGCGCGCTACATGTACTTGAGCATCTCTTTCGCGGTCGGCGCCTCGGGGTGGTTGGGCGCGACCTCGAGGAACTTTTGCAGCAATTCCTTTGCCTTCGCGGTGTCACCGCTGCGAAACACCACCATGCCAAGCTGGAAGAGTGAGTCCGCGTGCTTGGGGTTAGCTTCGAGCGCTTTTTCCAGCAACGGCCTGGCCTTCGCGTCGTCGGCTTTGTTGAGGTACTCCACCGCCTGGTTGTAGAACACCGTCGGGTCGGTCGGGTTCGCTGCGGCGTACGCCGCCGAGTACTTGGCGATGAGCGCCTTGTCCTTCTTTCCTTGCGCCGCATTCAGGGCGAGCCCAAGGCACTGCGGCATGTCTGGCTTGAGCGCTAGACACTTCTCGGCCTCCATGAGCGCGTCGTCGTTCTTGCCCATTTTGAAATCGATGTTGCCCATGTTGAGCCAGGCCAGGTGCAGATCCGGTTTGGCTGCGACCGCCTCCGCGAACTTCGCCCGGGCCTCAGCAAACTTCTTCGTTGCTTCCTCGCTCTTCTCTTTCGCGAGGGCCTTGTCACCGCTGTCACGAGCAGCTTTCGCTGCCGCCTCCGCCTCGTCCGCTGCCTCGCCCAACCCCTGGGCTTCCCGTGCTTGCTTGATTCCTGGCTCCTCGAGCGCCTTCTGCTGCTGGATCGCCTGGAGATCTGCGATGCTCTGGAGGGTGAACGGGGCATCGAGCGTCTGGCCGCCGATGATGGGCTTCAACAAACGCTCCACGGGTTGAAACCCATTCGCCTCGACGTGGAAGAGATAATGCCGGGTGGCATCCACGACGAGGGTGGCCCACTCGCCCTTCTCATTGGCGACGAGTTCCTTGTGAAAGTTCGCAATGTCGGGGCAGGTGATGATGACCTTGGCATTGGGTATCGGCTTTCCCTTCGCGTCCGTGACCGTCCCCTTGATGCGGCCCTGCGCCTGCGCGAACAGCAGCGACGGCAAAAGGAGCATTGCGAGCGCGACACCCCGGACGAGCCTCATGGCTGTTCCCTCCAGCACGAGGCTGAGTGCCCCGCCGGACAGAAGTGTACGTCGCACCGCGAAGCCCCGCAACTGAAGAATCACATCCCTATGCTCGCTCTGGCCGGTGTGGCGGTGTTACAGGAATGGCTACCTAATCGAACGCAGGATCCGCCTCCGGCTCGAGGTCGGCATCCGGCACGCCGGTCGCCATCTCGACCACCCAACGGTGGAAATTGGCTTCGGCATGAGCGATCGGAAACTCGAGTACCTCGGGAAGCTCGTAGGAGTGCAGCTCGCGGATCGCGGCGCTCACGGCGCCGAAGAGCGCGGAGCGCGTCTTGATGATGAGCAGGTGCTCCGTGTCAGAGCAGACCTTTCCCTTCCAGCGGTAGATCGAGCGCAGGCAGGGAACGATGTTGATGCAGGTTGCGAGGCCGCGCGCGACGAGATCCTCTGAGATCTCCACCGCCTGCTGCTCGGTGCCGACCGAGGTCACGATGACACTGATGGACTCGAGCTCACCCACGAGGAGCACGGTAAACCGGGCTCGGAGCCTCGTCAAGTCGCCGCAAAGGGTGTACATTGGTGGTGTCCTCGACCTGGGGGCGTACCGGGTTCGACGGGGGACATGTTGGGCCGCTGGCAGCGTGCCGTGGTCCGCCGCCACGTAAATCAGGCGGAAACACATAGCTGCCAACACAGAGCTAGCACTGGCTGCCTAACCGCAGCCACGTCGTGATCGCCGGCTCCCGCCTGCGAACCTGATCACGGCGACGCCAAAGCAGGCTGGACCGCCGCCTCGCCCGGCGATGGCGGTCGAGACTTCACGGGCTGGTCGCGGCGGTCGGGAGCCTACGCCCAGCCGCAGCGACGAGAACAAACCGTAGGCTGCGCACGGAGATACCCGCGGCCCAAGTCCTTCGGACGGGGGTTCGATTCCCCCCGCCTCCACCATCCTCTCCTCTTTTCTTTCAACTGCGAGAGGTTTTTGTCTTGCCTCGCGGGTCCGAGGCAACACCCCGAAAAGAAAGGAGGGCTCAGTCCTTCTGGAAGTGCTCCACCTTTGTGCTCGTCGCGGAAATCTCGCCCCCCGAACCCCCACCGCTCACGCCGATCGCATCGCCGCTCGCGGCCTCAGGGGCTGGAACTCCCTGCCTTACTCCTTCGAGAAGTGTTCCAC
>Ga0209048_10000733_pt1 | contig 34736 bp, 32 predicted proteins | sample FrelakmetCRP12CR_FD_187146 | JGI IMG/M metagenome (GOLD analysis project Ga0209048, IMG submission 187146) | Freshwater lake sediment microbial communities from the University of Notre Dame, USA, for methane emissions studies - CRP12 CR (SPAdes)... | ecosystem: Environmental > Aquatic >...
CCGACAGCTTGCGGTGCAGCAGCGCCCATTCGGCCAGCAGATTATGCGTCATACAAACATCCATCCGCCCCAGCCACGCCGTTTATACCGCACGGCCGCACGGCGCTCAAGCAGGAACCGGCGGCCGGGGGGATTTGAATTGACCCGCCGCGGCCGGAGCGGTATAAGCGCCGGGTCTGTTGCTCGAACCGCAACGGGCGCAACCGGCTGGAAGGAGCAGAGCGTATGGCAATGATTAATTTTGGCGGCGTGAAGGAGCAGGTGGTGACGCGCGCGGAGTTTCCGCTGGCGCGGGCGCGCAAGGCGCTGAAGAACGAGGTGATCGCCATCATCGGCTACGGCGTCCAGGGGCCCGCCCAGGCGCTGAACCTCAAGGATAACGGCTTCAAGGTCATCATCGGCCAGGCGCCGGAGTTCAAGCGCGACTGGGACCGCGCCGTGGCCGACGGCTGGGTGCCAGGTAAGACGCTGTTCGACATCGCGACCGCGGTGCGGCAGGGGACGGTGATCCAGATGCTGGTGTCCGACGCGGCGCAGCGCGCCATCTGGCCGCTGGTCAAAAAGCACCTCAAGCCCGGCGCGGCCCTGTATTTCTCGCACGGCTTTTCCATCACCTACCACCAGAAATCCGGCGTGGTCCCGCCCAAGGACGTGGACGTGATCATGGTGGCGCCGAAGGGTTCGGGCACGAGCGTGCGCCGCAACTTTCTCTCCGGCGCGGGCATCAACTCGAGCTTTGCGGTGTTCCAGGACGCCACGGGCCGCGCCACGGAGCGCTGCCTTGCGCTGGGCATCGGCATCGGCTCCGGCTACCTGTTCCCCACCACGTTTCCGCACGAGACGAACAGCGACCTCACCGGCGAGCGCGGCGTGCTGATGGGCGCCCTGGCCGGCATCATGGAGGCGCAGTACGACACCCTCCGCGCGCACGGCCATTCGCCCAGCGAAGCGTTCAACGAGACGGTCGAGGAGCTGACGCAGAGCCTGATCCGCCTGGTGGACGAGAAGGGCATGGACTGGATGTACTCCAACTGCTCGGCCACGGCCCAGCGCGGCGCACTGGACTGGAAGCCGCGCTTCAAGAAGGCGGTCCTGCCGGTGTTCAAGGAACTTTACCGGCGCGTCGCCTCCGGCGCGGAGGCCGTGCGCGTGATCAAGACGTGCGGCAAGCCCGATTACCAGCAGCAACTGGCCAAGGAACTCGGCGCCCTTCGCGACTCCGAGATGTGGCAGGCCGGCGCGGCCGTGCGCGCGCTGCGACCCAAGGAAACCGCCAAGGCCATTGGCAAGGGTACCAAGGGCGTGGCAGGCCGCCAGTGGTAAACCACCCACAACCATGAACGGGACACGTCCCGACCGCGCGCCGCGCGCGTCGGGATGTGTCGTTTAAACCCATGCGTAAACACATCAACAAACTCCTGCGCGGCGTGCAGCGCATGCTGACCGGCCAAGCCGCCCCGGCCGCGCCGCCGCCGATCACCTGGCAGGGCCCCGCCGGTGCCCCGCCACCCGCCGCGGGTGGAGGGCGGCCCCCCGTGCGCGAGACGCGCAAGCCCGTGGCCAACCGGCCGGCCAGCCGGCCGGGACAGCCCGCGGGCAGCCATCATCCCCAGCGGTCCGAGGGCAGCCGTCGTTCCAGCGCGCATACACCCGGTCAGCCGCCACCGACAGCCGGCAGCCCGCGCCCCGCCGTTCCCTGGGACCCGGCCGCCTTCCAGGTGCCGCCGGCCGCGGGCAAGATGCGGTTCCAGGATTTCCCATTCACCCCGGAAATTCTGCACGCCATCGCCGACGAACACTTCCAGTATTGCACCCCCATCCAGGCGCAAATCCTGCCGCATACGCTCGCCGGCAAGGACGCCGGCGGGCAAGCGCAAACCGGCACCGGTAAGACCGCCGCGTTCCTGCTGACGATTCTCCAGCACGCGCACCTGCACCCCCTGCCCCCACCCCGCAAGCCCGGCGCCCCGCGCGCCCTGGTGCTCGCGCCCACCCGCGAACTCTGTCAGCAGATCCAGCGGGACGCCGTGGTGTTGGGCAAGTATGCCGACTTCTACAGCGTCGCCGTCTTCGGCGGCATGGACTACGAAAAACAGCAGCACCAACTCCGCAACCGGCCCGTGGACCTCATCTCCGCCACCCCCGGCCGGCTGCTTGACTTCCTCCGCAGCCGGGTGGTGGATCTTTCGAAAGTCGAAATTCTCGTGATTGACGAGGCCGACCGGATGCTGGACATGGGGTTCATTCCCGACGTCCGCCGGATCATCAGCCAGACACCGCCCAAGGACCGGCGGCAGACGCTGCTGTTCAGCGCGACGCTCAGTCCGGAGGTTTTGCGCCTCGCCAGCCAGTGGATGCGCCAGTCCGAACTGGTCCAAATCGAGCCGGAACATCTCGCGGTGGATACGGTGCAGCAGACGGTGTACATCGTCACTGCCCGGGAAAAATATGCCCTGCTGCTGCATCTGCTGAAACAGGACAACGCCAAGCGCATTCTCATCTTCCGCAACCGGCGCGACGCCGTCACGCGCCTGGCCCGGCGCCTCGCCGCCAACCGCGTCCCCTGCGCCGAGCTTTCCGGCGACGTGCCGCAGGAGCGGCGCCAGCGCATCCTGGAGGACTTCCGCTCCGGCAGGGTGCGCGTCGTGGTCGCCACGGACGTCGCCGGCCGCGGCATTCACGTGGAGGCCATCAGCCACGTGGTCAACTACGACATCCCCGAGCAGCCGGAGGATTTCGTGCACCGCATCGGCCGCACCGGCCGCGCCGGCCACGCCGGCGAGGCCATCTGCTTCGCCGACGAGTCGTCCTCGTTCCTGCTGCCGCAGATCGAGGCCTTCATCGGCCGGCCGCTGGTCTATGCGCATCCGGAGGATGCCTGGCTCAAGCTGCCGGACGGCTTCCACGCGCCCGCCGTCGAATTCGCGCCGTCGCGCTCCGGTGCGCGGCCGTTTCGCTCCCGCGGCCCGCGCCGCGGCCCGCCGCACCGCCGCTGAACGCCGCCCGGCGCTGATACAGGGGCCACCGCCCAGGCGTCGCGGACGCTTGGAGCCATGCGCCTGCTGCGCCAAGACACCATAACCGCTGCGCCGGTCATCCCGTTCTGCGGGACAAGGTGGCATGCACGGTTCCCGCTCATACGCGTGCCACGTCAAGGGAGCGGCGGCAACCGCGTGCGGCCCTTCCGTGCTTACCTCAACGGGCCATGCGTGAAACCGGTGGAGGGTATTCGCATCGTTGGCGCTTTCCAGCCGTTGGGAGGCCGCCAAAAGGCCGTGCGGCGGGGCCTCCGTAATGGTACGTTTTCATTGTTGTCTTGCAGGTGGGTCATGAGCGAATTGAAAAACGTGGAGATCCATTGCGCGGCTTGCGGCCGGGAGGCGCTGCTGATGCGGAAGCCGAAATATGACGGCTTCAAGAAGGTGGGCGAGGAACTCACCTGCTCGGCTTGCGGCCACGTCTATGCCGCCGAACAGGACGTACCGTTCAAAGGTCAGAAACCCGTCAGCCTTTTTACCGCGGCCGACCGTTCACCGGATATCAAGCTCTTCGCGGCGGGCGAGAACAGCCGGCTCTGCCGCTACTGTGTCCATTACATTGTCAATCCCTTCCGGCAGTGGTGCGCGCGCCATCGCCGGGACGTCGAAGCCACCGACACCTGCAACCTGTTCGCGGCCCGGCCGCAGGACAACAAGGCGGAGGACAAAACGGCGTCCCCACCGCCGCCGAAACCACTGCTGTGAACAGCGCAAAGGCAAACCAAGGGGCGTGGCGCGGGCCGCATTGGCGGCGGCATTTGCTCCGGCAAATCATCGGTTGGACGGTGATCGTCGTCGGGATCATTGACTTGCCGCTGCCGGGGCCGGGCTGGCTGATCATCGGCATGGGCGCGCTGATCCTGGCCCCCTACATCAAGATTTTCCGACGGTTCGCGGACTGGATTCAGCGGCGCTTCCCCGCGCTGCGGGAGCCGCTCAGGAAGTTTGAGGCGAAGCATGGTCTGCCGGAGGACGACGCCGGCCCCCGCGCTTGAGATTGCCGGCGAACGGCTCTTTTTTTGAAAAGTCCGGCAGAAAATCGGGATGGCCCGCGTCCGGCTGGATAAAAACGCGTTCGAAGCCCAGTTCTTCAACCAGATCGCAGACCTGGCCGTATTCTTCCGCCGTGACGGTCCGGTCCAAGAGCCCGCGGGTCAGGCAGGTCTCGACGGGTCGAAACTGGCTCATCACCGACAGCGGGAGGTGCGGACCGAACTCGTCGCGCAGCAGGCGCAGCACGCGGCGCGTATTCTCGACATAGCCGGGCAGGACGAGATGCCGGACCAGCACGCCGCGGCGGGCCACGAGCCGACCATCATCGTCCCACGGCTCCAGAAAACCCTGGGCGGCGACCATGCGGCGCAGCGCCTCGCGCGTGATGTCCGGGTAGCGGTGGTCGCGCATGCAGGCGTGGGCGAGATCCGGATCGGCGAATTTGAAGTCGGGCATGAAGATGTCCATGAGCTCGGCGTAGGCGGCGACCATGGCGGGCGCCTGGTAGCCGGAACTGTTGAAGATGAAGGGCAGCGTGTGGCCGCGCGCGCGCAGGCAGCGGCCCAAGTTCTCGATGTGCGGCCAGAAGTGGTCGGGCGTGACGAAATTGAGATTGTGGACGCCCTGCTTGATCAGGTCCTCGGCCATGGCCAGCAGGTCGTCAGCGGTGACGACGCGGCCTCGGTCGCCGAGGGAGATCTGGTGGTTTTGGCAGAAGAAGCACTGGCTGGAGCAGCCGCAAAAAAAAATGGCGCCGGAGCCGCGCGTGCCGCTGAAGCAGGGCTCCTCGCCGTAGTGCGGTCCGGCGAAGGCGATGCGGCACGCCGCCGACTCCCCGCAAAAACCGGTCTGCCCGCTGCCGCGATCCGCACCGCACTGCCGTGGACACAGCTTGCAGTTTGCATAGCGGCGCATGATGTTGCGATCCCGGATGACCGTAGCCGGCGCTCCAGCAACACGGCTATCCTCATTATTACCCCTTTTTCCTACAGTTTCAATCCCATCACATGGACCGTGTGGGGCGGTTGGCCGAGGATCGCCGGCGCGGGGTATTCGGCCAGCCGCTGAAACCCGGCGCGGGCGAAAAACGCCTGCCCGCCCGCCGACGCGGCGGAGATGTGCAGGCCGTGAATATCGCGCATCCGCAAGGTTGCCAACAGCCGGTCGAACAGTTGCGTGCCGATGCCCTGGCGTCGCCAGGCGGCAGCGAGGTTGAGATGGGCGTGGGCGGGGTAATCCCGCGCGAGGACGCCGTGGACGTCGCGCCAGGTGCGCGCGGCGCGTGCGCTGGCCAGCAGCAGAGCCCAGACGGCGGGCCGCAGCCAGTGACCGTGCAGCAGGAACAAACCCAGCAGTCGCGGCGCGATGCCGCGCGCATAGCGGCGGTGGAATAGCCGCGTGTCGGCGCAGCCGCTGACATAGCCGGCGAGCGTGCCGGCCGCGTCGGCCAGGAAGGTCAATTCCGGTTCATAGCGCAGGTAATAACCCTCCAGCGCCTCGGCGACCAACGCTTCGTCGTCGAAGACCGGCCGCAGGGGCTGGCCTAACAGGGCGGTGTCAAAGCAGATCCGGCGCACGGCCGCCGCGTCCGCCGGATCATAAGCGCGCAGAACAAGGGCCGGGGCCATGCGCGCTAGAGTGCCGCAACCCGGCGCCGGGGTCAACCCGCGACAACAACGCCGGCCTGGAACGCAGGACCTCCGTCACAGGGCCGGGGCATGGTTAGGAGAAACATGGAAATCATCTTGATTTTTCCCGGCCAGCGGACGATAAAGAGGCCAACCAACAAGGAAAGGACGGCGATCATGAAGGGTAATACCAAGGTCATAGAGCGGTTGAATGCCCGGCTGGCGGATGAATTGACGGCCATCAACCAGTACATGGTGCACTCGGAGATGTGTGCGAACTGGGGCTATGCCAAGCTGCATGCGGTCATCGAAAAACGCGCCATCAACGAAATGAAGCATGCCGAGAAATTGATCGGGCGGATTTTGTTCCTGGAAGGTCGGCCGGTGGTCAGCATCTTGAACAAGATCTCCATCGGCGCCAAAGTGGAAGATCAGCACGCCAGGGACTGGCAGGCGGAAAACGACGCGGTCAAAGCCTACAACGACGACATCCGCTTCGCGGCGGAGTCCGGCGACAACGGCACGCGCGACATGCTGACCGATATCCTCAAGGACGAGGAAGACCACATTAACTGGATCGAGGAACAACTCGACCAGATCGCGCAACTGGGCGTGCAGAACTACCTGGTGGAGCAAATGCACTGATCCGCGGCGCGCCGCGGATCAGTTCAGCACTTTGTCCAGCTCTTCCGTCGGCAGGGCATCGGGTGGTCGGACCATACGAAGACCTTTATCGTGTTGACCAGCCGAGCGTGTAAAATGCCGGTGACGCCGATATTCCAAGGCATCACCGTTCAAACGCACCATCATTAAGAGATTGGGGAATGCGCAGGGTGTCGACGGGGTTGCCGGGATTCGGCGACAATGATATCCCCTGCCCCCGTTGCTTGTTGACTAAATAGATTCCTAAGGTCATCAGGGTGGCCACGGTCAGAAGAACACTCCAGAAAATGAGATCCTGCCGCCGCCGCCGCCGGACCTGATGATGACGACGGGTCTGGCGACGCTCGAAATCCGACGCCGTGGCCTGCTGCATCAAGCGGGCATGCATCTCGGCCCGTGTTTTGTATTCCCCCTCCAAAGCCAGCCGCGGCCGGAACTCTTTAGTCACCGGATCATAAACCATGCTCATAAGCTTGTCCCGAAGGCCAAGACAATATAGCCATAGAAAGCGCCGCGAGCAAATCAATCGTGACCAACCCTGGCGACCACCCGCTGTAGCCTCCTGAAGCCGCGTGGCAAACACAGCCCTTCCCGCTTGCAATTACCCCGTCAGCCATCTACCTTGCCCGCGGTGCAATCGCCTGGGCCGGCCGGTCGAAGGACGTCTGTCCGCGCCTGCCGGGAGCGGTTGCTGCTCAATATAAGCTGCTTGCCCCATGCTGGTCAGCATTTTCAATGATGTGATTGGCCCCGTGATGCGCGGGCCGTCCAGCTCCCATTGCGCCGCAGCGCTGCGCATCGGACGACTGGCGCGGGACCTGATGGGCGGGGCCCTTCAGGAGGTCCGCGTGGAGTTTGACCGGCAAGGCGCCCTGGCCACGACGCACGCCAGCCAGGGATCGGACATGGGCCTGTGCGGCGGTTTGTTGGGCTGGGAGGCGGACGATGAGCGGTTGCCCGGGGCCGTGGAGGCGCTGCGGCAGGCCGGTATCAACTTGCGGGTGGATTTGGTGGATGGCCGGGATGCGCATCCCAACACCTACCGGCTTACCCTGCGAAATGCGCAGGAACAACACGCGTTGGTTGCCATTTCCACCGGCGGCGGCATGGTGGAGATCATCGCGGTGGACGATTTCACGGTATCCATCGCCGGCGATTACCACGAGACGCTGCTTCGTGTAGAGCGCGGTGGCCCGGAGGTGATCGCGCGTCTGGCGGCCCTGTTTGCCGCCGACGAAGTCCTGTTGCATGCCGTGCCGGCCGGCCAACTGGTGGAGGTCAAAGCGCAGCAGTTTATCCCCGCGGACGTCCTGGAACGCCTGCAAGCGGTGACGCCGTTGCGCGGGGTGCAACGCCTGGCGCCCGTGCTGCCGGTGCTGTCGCGCCGGGGTGTGCAGGTGCCGTTTACAACGTGTGCGGACCTGCTACGGCATGCCGCCGGCCGCGATGTTTTGCTGTGGCAACTGGCGGTCGAGTACGAGGCGGCGCGCGGCGGCCTGTCCGCCGCCGAGGTCGTCAGCCGGATGACGGCGTTGGTCCGCATTGTCCGGCGCTCGATCCAACAGGGCTTGGCCGGCACACACTACGCGGACCGTCTGCTGGGTCGTCAATCCGATGCGTTCCAGGCGCGCATGGCGGCCGGGCGGCTGCTGGCCGCCGGCGTGTTGAACCGGACGATCCTCTATGTCACGGCGCTCATGGAGGTAAAAAGCGCACTGGGTGTGATTGTGGCGGCGCCCACCGCCGGCTCGTGCGCCGCGCTCCCCGGGGCGTGTGTCGCCGTGGCGGAGGAACTGGGCTTGGCGGAGGAAGCCATGGCTCGCGCCATGCTGGCCGGAGGATTGATTGGCGCGTTCATCGCCACGCGTTCGACGTTTGCCGCCGAGGTGGCCGGCTGCCAAGCGGAGTGCGGGGCGGCGGGCGCCATGGCCGCGGCCGCCTTGGTAACGCTGGCGGAAGGCACCTTGTCCCAGGCCCTGGCCGCCGCCGCGCTGGCGCTGCAAAGCGCCCTCGGCATGGTGTGCGATCCCGTGGCCAACCGCGTGGAAGTGCCCTGCCTGGGCAAGAACGTGCTCGCCGCCAGCAACGCCTTGGCCTGCGCGAACATGGCCCTGGCCGATTATGATCCGGTCATTCCACTGGACGAAGTCATCGAGACCGCCGATCGTGTCGGCCGCAGCCTGCCGCGCGAACTGCGTTGCACGGCCCTGGGCGGGCTCTCGATCACCAAGACCTCTCTTGAACTGGAGCGCAAACTGGCCGAACAAGGAAGGAGCGGAAAACGATGAGCAGAACATGGCTGGGTTGGGTGGCGGGGCTGGGACTGCTGGTGCTGGGCGTTGACGCGCCCGCGGCAGGCGGTATTCAGGTGGGCGCGGGTGCCAACTACTGGCGGTCGCTGAAGAACATCGACGTCCAACACGTGGACCGGGACGGCTTTTCCTATATGGTGACCTGCCAGTACCGGCCCGGCTGGATCGGCATCGAGGCGGACGTGGAGCGGATGCAAAAAGGATTTGGCGGCTCCGACCAGGACGTGTATGAGCCGCAGGCCTACCTGGTGATCGGCAAGGCGCTCTACGGCGCCGTGGGGATCGGCGGCTATTACACGGATGGCGATTTCTCCAGCAAGCCCTTCTATGCGTTCCGCGTCGGGCTGGACCTGGAGTTCCTGCCGATGCTGCACCTGGACATCAACGCCAACTACCGGTTCGAGGATTGGTCCGCGCTCAACTCTGCGTCGCTCACGACCGACACCATCACCCTGGGCGTGGCCGCGCGGCTGGCGTTCTGATCCGCCGGCGTGGCGGAATAGGGTCACGTGAGTGATCCCTATGATCATGCGTTCGCATCTTATATTGGCGTTTATTCTTTTCCTGTCGGTGGACCGGGTGTCGGCCGCCGGGTTTGTTCCTGATTTCAAACTCAAGCCTGACGACTACACCGTCCTGATGGCCGTGGATGCGAAATTGTCCGCTGGACTTGCCCCCGGCATGACCGGTGGCCACGGTAAGTTCTTCATTCAAGGCTGGCAAAGGCCCGACCAACAGGCGGATTGGAAGATCACGGCGGAGGAGGCCGCCGACTACACGGTCCAGGTGTTGGTGAACCGCAACAGCAACCAGGAACTCCGCCTCGAAGTCACCGCCGCCGGGAAAACCCTCACCGGCACCCTGCCGCCCGACGCCCGGCGCTGGCAGCGCATCGCCTTGCCCGGCACAATTTCGTTCCCATCCGGCGAATCGTCCGTCACCCTGCGTCTGGCCCCGGCGGCTGGTTCCTCCGGTTTCGACGCCCAGGTCCACGCGGTCGAACTGGTTCGTCCCGCGGTCCGCAACTCGCTCCATCAAAAGGCGCTCGCCCTGCGGGCCAATACGACCTGGTTCCAACAGGCACGCTACGGCGTGATGATGCACTGGACCCAACAGTCCATGCCGCGCCAGGGCGATCCCAAGCCCTACGCCCAAGCCGTCGCCGATTTCAACGTCGAGGGCTTCGCCGACCAGGTGCGGCAGACCGGCGCCGGCTTCGTCCTGCTCACCACCTCGCACGCCATGCTCTACTTTCCCGCGCCGCTGGCCTCGTTGGAAAAGATCCTTCCCGGTCGCACCAGCCAGCGCGACCTCGTCGCCGATCTTGCCGCGGCCCTCGGCAAGCGCGGCATCAAGCTCATGCTCTACTACCACCTCGGCGCCAGCGACGACGGCGAATGGCTCAAGGCTTCCGGCTTCTGGGAAACCGACACCTCCCGTTGCTTTGGGAATTGGCAGGCCATCATCTCGGAGGCCGGCGAACGTTACCAAGACAAACTCGCCGGCTGGTGGTTCGACGATGGCAGCACGAGCTACTATTATCGCAGTGCTCCATGGGAAAAACTCGACCGCGCCGCCAAGGCCGGGTTTTCCCAGCGGCTCGTGGCCTTCAACCCGTGGGTGCTGAATTCACCCACCGAGTTTCAGGATTTTTTCACCGGCGAAGGCTTCGAAGATCCCCGCGGATACAACGAGCTTCTCGTCCGCGGCGGCAATGGACGCTACCCATCCGGCACTCATCAGGGCCTGCAAGCCAGCGCTTGTCTCATCACCGAAGGCGACTGGGTCCACAACCGCAAAGACACGGCGATCGGCAATCCACGCTGGAATCCCGAGCAACTGGCCGGAATGCTCAAAGGATTTTCCGAATACAGGAGTGTTCCGATCTTCAACCTGGAAATCTATCAGGAAGGGACGCTTTCGCCCGCGACGGTGGACATGTTGCACGCCGCGCAGGAACTGGTGAAGGGCCGGAAGTAGGCCAACCCCCAAAGCAATTCAAACCACGAACAAGGAACCCAACCATGAAACGCCTGACCTGTCAAATCCTCCTCGCCGCGTTTGCCCTGCTCGTCTTCGTGCCCGTGCTGGCCGCGAACAAACCGGCCAGCCCCGCTCCTTATGCCCAGGAGACGCCCGCCGCGCGCGACGCCCGCATGCAGTGGTGACGCGAGGCGAAGTTCGGCCTGTTCCTCCACTGGAGCCCCGTCAGCATTCAAGGCACCGAGGTGAGCGGGTCGCGCAACGGCAAGAAGCCGCTGGATGTCACCGGCGATCCCGTCGGCACCAGCGCCAAATGCTGTGAGCAGCCGTTGACCGGCGGCGGTATCCAGTAACAATAATTCTGTCAGCAATGATTCTGCAAAAACACCCCGCCGGCGCCGGCTTTGGCTTGCCGTCGCGCCCGGATAACGGCAGGATGTGCCCCGTCAGCCCTGCGCGGCCGGCGCCGCCGGGGCGGCAAAGGAAATTATGCTGCCACTGAAATTGGACCGGCCGCTGGCCGTTTTTGACATCGAGTCCACCGGCATGAACCGGCGCACGGATCGGATCATTGACTTGGCCATCATCAAACTGCTGCCGGACGGCCGGCGGGAAACCCATGAGTACCGCTTCGATCCCGAGCGGCCGATCCCGCCCGAGACCACGGCCATCCACGGCATCACGGATGCCGATGTCAAGGGCTGTCCGGTGTTCAAGCAAAAGGCGGCGGAACTGGCGGACCTGCTCAAGGGCTGCGATCTGGCCGGCTACAACGTGCTCGGTTTCGACATCCCGCTGTTGGCCGAGGAGTTTGCCCACGCCGGGATCAATCTGGACGTGGAGAGCCGGCGCGTGTTCGACGCCCAGCGCGTGTTCCACAAGAAGGTGCCGCGCGATCTGACCGCCGCCCTGGCGTTCTATTGCGGCGAGTTGCACGTGGACGCTCATGGTGCGCTCGGCGACGTCGAGGCCACGCTGCGCGTCATGGAGGGACAACTGGCCCGGTATCCGGATTTGCCGCAGGACCTGGACGGCCTGGACAACTTCTGCAATCCGCGCGATCCGAGCTGGGCGGACCGTACCGGCCGATTGAAATGGGTGCAGGGCGAGGTGACGCTGAACTTCGGCAAGTATCAGGGCCGCAAATTGCGCGAGACGGTGCAGAACGAGCCGAACCTCATCCGCTGGATGCTCAAGGCCGATTTCCCGCAGGACACGCGCGAGATCGTGCAGAACGCGCTGAACGGCCGCTATCCCCCGCCGCCTGCGCCCGCCGTCGAGCCGGAAGTGTGAGGTTCTGTGATCCGCCGCAAGCCGTCCCGGCTGCTGGTTGTCTTCTGGCTGACGTTGGGGCTCCTGTCGGCCCGGGCGGATTCTTTGGCGGAAGGGTTCCTCAAGCCGCCGGATGCCGCCCGCATGTGGACCTGGTGGTTCTGGCTCGGCGACCAGGTTGACAAGGAGAGCATCACGGCCGACCTGGAAGCGCTGCAAGCCCAAGGCCTCGGCGGGGTGACGGTGTACAGCCTCAGCGGCCCCGGCGTCGAAGGCCGGGGCCCAGCTTATCTGAGCCCGGCGTGGCGCGAGCTGTTCAAGCATACGCTGAAAGAAGCCGGGCGTCTCGGCCTGGGCGTCAGCACCATGCTCTGCAGCGGTTGGAACGCCGGCGGGCCGTGGATCAAGCCCGAGCAGGCGTGCAAACGCCATGTGTACTCCCAACTCGTGCTCGTCGGGCCGCAACATTTCAAAAGTTTGCTGCCCCAGCCGCCCTCCGACCCGCGCTACTATCGCGACGTGGCCGTGCAGGCCTTCTGTCTCGCCGCGCCGCCGGGCAAACCGGACGGCCCCCTGTCGAAACCCTGGGCCTGCAAGACCCTGGATGACGCTGTCGAGGGCAATGCGGCGACGCAGGAGATCAATGAAGCGCCCCGCCGACCCTGGCCCCCGGCAACGGCGGGGACGGCCATCCAGCCGGCGGAGATCATTGATCTCACCGCCCGGTGCAGCCGCGAAGGGATCTTGGACTGGCCGGTGCCGGCGGGCACATGGATGGTGGTGCGGACGGGCTACACCCTGACCGGCGCCATGACCACGTGGTCGTCGCCCACCGGCGGCGGACTCGAGGCGGACCCGCTCGATGCCGCGGCCATGGATGTCCAGTTCGCCAACGCGGTCGCGCCGCTGGTGGCGGAAGCCGGCCCGCTGGCGGGCAAAGTCCTGCGCTCGGTGCAAATCGACAGTTGGGAGATCAACCATCCGAACTGGTCCGCCCGTTTCCCGGACGAATTCCAGAAGTTGCGCGGGTACGATCCCCGGCCTTACCTGCCGGCGCTGGCGGGGTTCGTGATCGGCAGCGACGAGATCACCGAACGTTTTTTGTACGACTACCGCAAGACGGTGGGCGATTGCGTGGCGGATAACTACTATGGGCGGCTCAGCCAACGGGCCGCGCGGCATGGCCTTGTCCAGCAGAGCGAAGCCGGCGGCATCTGCCATCCGAAGACGATGGCCCTGGACGGCCTCAAGAACCTGGGCCGTTGCGCCATCCCCATGGGCGAGTTCTGGCAGGATGACCACGGTCTCGAAGCCAACCAGAACAAGAACGGCAAGCAGACCGCCTCCGCGGCGCATCTCTATGGCCGGCGGATCGCCGCCGCCGAGGCGTTCACTTCGTTCCTCCAATGGACGGATTCGCCGGCGTCCCTCAAGCCCACCGCCGATCGGGCTTTTTGTGAAGGCTTCAATCATTTCTTCATTTTTTCCAGCGCCACGCATCGTGGCGATGGCTGGCCGGGCACGGAATACTGTGCGGGCACCCACTTCAACCGCAAGATCACCTGGTGGCGGCAGGCCCGCGGCTTCAGCGATTACATCGCCCGCTGCAGCCACATGCTCCAGCAGGGCTTGTTCGTCGCCGACGTGCTGTTCTACAACGGCGACGGCTGTCCGAACTTTGTCCCGCCGAAACACAGCGACCCGTCGCTGGGCTCCGGCTACGATTATGATGTCTGCAACACCGAGGTCCTGCTCACCCGTCTGGCGGTGAAAGAGGGGCGCCTGGTGCTGCCGGATGGCATGCGTTACCGCCTGCTGGTGCTCCCCGAGCGCCGCGACATGCCCGTGGACGTGCTGCGGAAGCTCAAAACGCTGGTGACGGCCGGCCTGACACTGATCGGACCGAAGCCCGCGAAGGATCCCGGGCTCAAGGATTACCCGCACTGCGATGCCGAGGTGCAGCACCTGGCGGACCAGCTCTGGGGCGCGGCGGGCGCCCTGGCGAGCGGGCCGGATGGTCCGCGGAATGATGCCGGCATCGTGCCAGCTCCAGGGGGCAATAAAAATGCCGGGCTCGTGCGCCAACGCCCCGTCGGCCGGGGACGTGTCATCTGCGGCCCGACGGCGCGGGCGGTGCTGCAGGCGGACGGCGTGCTGCCGGACGTGGACTTCGACCACCGCCGGCCAGACGCCTGTCTGGATTGGATCCATCGCCGCGCGGACGGGGCCGAGATTTACTTTATCGCCAACCGCAACAACCACAGCGAGCAGGCGACCGTTGTCTTTCGCGTCAGCGGCCGGCCGCCCGAACTCTGGGATCCGGTGACGGGCACGATCCGGCGCCTGCCGGATTTCCACGCGACGCCAGACGGCCGGACAGCCGTGCCGCTGCAGTGGGCATCGCAGGGCAGCTTCTTCGTGGTCTTCCCGCCGCATGCCGCGCGAGAGCCGAATGCGAAACCCGCGGGGACGCCGAATTTCCCGGAGTGGCAGCCGATGGAGACTCTCGCCGGGGGCTGGGCGGTGCACTTCGATCCCCCCTGGGACGGTCCGGCCGAAAAGCATGCTGGCGGCTCCCGGCGACCGGGCCTCGTGCTGTTCGAACAGTTGGAAGACTGGACCCGGCGCACGGAGGAGGATCTCAAGTATTTCAGCGGAACAGCAACGTACCGGAAGGTGTTCGACCTTTCTCCAGAAGTCAGTAAAAGCCATTCTGACCTCCGATTTTCCTCCCGTGCCAAGGCTTCCTCCGTCGCTCAGGGAGCTATGGCGGACAAGACGGAGGACAAGCTGACCTCTGATCCCTCATTCCGTCTGTGCCTGGACCTCGGCGACGTGCGCAACCTTGCGACCGTGCGCTTGAACGGCCGGGCGTTGGGCACGCTGTGGACGCCGCCCTTCCGGGTCGAGATCACCGGCGTGGCGCGGCCGGCCGGCAACGAGTTGGAAATTGAGGTGGTGAACCTGTGGCCCAACCGCCTGATCGGAGATGCCCGGCTCCCGCCGGAACAACGCCGGACGGCAACGAACGTGCAGACGATCACCAAGGATTCACCGCTGCTGCCCGCGGGGTTGCTCGGGCCGGTGACGGTGCAGGCGGCGGGTTTCTAATCCACCCGCTCGACGATCAGGTTGGGATCAACGACTTCGCGGAGCTGCGCCTCGATGCCATGCTTCAGCGTCATGACGGCGCCCGGGCAATGCGCGCAGGCGCCACTGAGCCGCAGTTGCACGGTCTGGTCGCTCAGCGCCACATACTCGACGTCGCCGCCATGCGATTGAATCATCGGTCGGATTTCACTGATCAAGTTTTTGATTTTTTCTTCCATGACTCTTGCCTTTCCTGCCGCACGGTCGCTTGCTGCACGGGACACTATACGTCATGACGGCTGGAATTCCATCAGGGCTCCGGCTCCGGGCTTGCGCCCGTCATTCCAGGATGGACATCGCTTCGGCGGCTTTGCGGCAGCGTTCCACCTGCTGCTGGTAGTCCTTGATCAACCGGGCTTCCATATTTCTATCACGGCTAAGCTGCAGGGCCTGTTCGGCGCTGCGCTGGGCCTTGTCGTAGTTGCCGCAGAGGAAGTAGGCCTCGGCCAGGGTGCTCCAGACGTGGCTGTCTTTGGGCGCGAACAGCAGGGCTTCCTGGGCCAGGCGGACGGCGCGGGGGCCGTTGCGCACGGCGGGATCCCGCGCCGTGGCCAGGATCCAAGCCAGATTGTTTTTCAAAAAGTAATCTTTGGGGAACTCCACAAGCAGCGGCTCCAGCAGCGCGATGGCGTCCTTGTACTGTTCGGTCTGAATCATCACCGTGGCGAGACCAAAGCGGGCGCGTCTGTTTTTCTCTTCCAGGGTCAACACCTTCTTGAACAGCGAAATCGCGGCATTGGTCTGGCCGGTCTGGAGGGCTCGGTAGCCCAACTCCAGTGCTTTCTCCACCTGGTTGGTAGTCTCCGCCGCCGGTGTAGCGGTTGCGGCGACTCCGGCGGCCAGGTTGGTCGGGGCTGCCGGACGCGTCGGACGGGCAGGTCCGACGGCCGCCGGATCCTCCGCCCGGCCGCGGAACACCAGCGCCAGGACCAGAACGCACGCGCTTAGCGCCAGGCGTTGCGGCATGGTGTCGTTGCTCACGGGGCCATGGTAATCGGTCCGGCCGGCCGATTCAAGAGCCGGAATTCCGTCCGCCGCCCAGGCTGACCCGGAGGCTGGCCGGCTCAATGGCGGTGACTTCGATCCCGGACGGGGTAAAGACGCGCACGGGCAGATTGGTTTCCGTGCCGGCCGCCAGCTCGGCGCAGTCCACATACACGCGCAACATGTCGCGGTTCAGACTATTCAATAATTCGGCGCGGCCCCGCAGGGTCAGGTTGACATGGGCCGGGGTGATGATCAGCGGCGCGCGGCAGCCCGACGCCAACAGGCCCTGCACCGGCATGGCCTGGAAAGTTTTGAACGCCGAGCGCTCCTCGATGGTGACCGATACGGTGACGTTGCTCGCCCCGCCTGGCGCCCGCTGGATCTCGCCCGGCAGCGCCAGTTCCACGTGCGTTTTGCGGAACGAACGCGACCGGCCTTCGAGGTCAATGGGCGACGTTCGCACCAGGACCAGGGCGTTCAGCCGCCGCCGCGGGCCGTGCAGCAGCATCGCGGGGGGCTCGCACACCCAGCGGCTGACTTCATAGTCTTCGAGCGGGCTGCCCTGAAATTCCGCTTTCACCGGCACCTGCTTTTCGCTCTCCTGATCAAGCGTGACGGCGCCTTCCGCCGGCTGCACAAAAACCGGCCGGGCGCCGCCCGGCGACTGCACGCCGCGCGGGTCCAGCCGGATCAATTGCAGGCCTTCCTTTTTCCCGCCGCGCAGATCCACTTCCAGGCGGATCTGGCTGCGGTCCAGGCGCCGGATATCCTCCTGCGCGCCCCGGAAGAGGACGTCCACTGTGCGCACTTTTTGATCCATGACCGCCCAGCCGTTGTCCACTTGGATCACCACGGGTACCTCCTGCACCAACAATTCATGGCTGATCGTTGCGCGGATGGCGTACCAAATGATCAGGGCGGCCAGCAGCGAGGCCAGTTTGATCCCGCGGTTGTTGGCCGCGGCGCGCGCCAGCCGTCGGTACAATTCAAGCATAGTCCTCAAACTCCTGCGTCTGCTGCTCATCGGTCTTGGCCAGGCCGGCGGGCGAGAGATCAATCTGTTCCCGGGCCTGGCGCCAGCGGTCGCGCGCCCGCGGCGGCCGGAGCAGGACGGCGGACAGCATGCGCCGCAGCCGCTCCTCGTCCAGCCCGCGGCTCAGGCGGCCCTTGAAGGCCACGGAGATCGCGCCCGTTTCCTCCGAAACCACCACCACGATGGCGTCCGTCTCTTCCGTCATGCCGAGGGCGGCGCGATGCCGCGTGCCCAGTTCCTTGCTGAGTTCCTCCCGCTGCGACAGGGGGAACAGGCAGCCGGCCGCTTTGATCCGGTCCTGGCAGATCACCACGCCGCCGTCGTGCAACGGGTTGTGCGGATAAAAAATGCTGATCAGCAATTCCGGCGTCAGCAGGCCGTCAATGGCCGTGCCGGTCTCCTGGATGGGGCGCGTGCCGATCTCCCGCTCGATGGCCAGCAGGGCGCCGATCTTGCGGTCCGCCAGCAGCAGCACCGCCTGCACGATATGATCCACGAGCGTCCGGGACTGGACCGTCGGGGCGAACACATGCTGCCGGCCCAGTTCCGCCAGCGCGCGGCGGATTTCCGGCTGGAAGATGACGACGAAGGCCACCGCCAAATACACGGAAAACCGGCTCAGAATCCAGCTCAGCACGTCCAGGTGCGAAAAGTGGGTCAGCAGCAGCAGCAAGGTCATCAACACCACAAAACCCAGCAGCATCTGCGCGCCGCGGGTGCCGCGGAAAAACAGGATGATGTAATAGATCGCGACGGCCAGAAACAGAATTTCCAGCGCGCCCGTCCAACTGGGAAGGTGCAACTGCTCCATGGCGGTTTATCGTGTCCGGCGCGGGCGGATGTTTCCACCCCGGGGAACATGCGCCCGCCCGCACCGAGACTGTAACCTTATCGCACTCAGGCGGCCGTGGCAATTGCGGCGTAAATTTTTTTTCACCGCCGGCTGGCCGATCTGATGCTCAGGTAGATACCGGCTGCAAGGCGTCGGCGACGCGGGCGGCGTCGCGCGAGGCGGCGACGTCATGGACGCGGACAATGCGCGCACCGCCCAGAATCGCCGCCGTGAGCGCGGCGAGACTCCCGGCGAGACGGTCGGCCGGGCGCTCGCGGCCGGTGAGCCGGCCGAGCAGGGCTTTGCGGGACACGCCCACCAGCACCGGGCGGCCCAAGGCGGCCAGGCGGGGCAGCGCGCGCAGCAGCGCGAGATTGTGGTCCAGCGTCTTGCCGAAGCCAATGCCGGGGTCCACCACCAGGTACTGGCTGGGCAGCCCGGCGGTTTCCAGGGCCGCCAGCCGGTCGGCGAGATAGGCCCGCACTTCCTCCACGACCGCGGTGTAATGTGGCTGGAGCTGCATGGTCGCGGGCTCGCCCCGGCTGTGCATCAGCACCAGGCCTGCGCGGTATTCCACGGCGACGGCGGCCATGGCCGGGTCCCGCGTCGCCGCGGAGACATCGTTGATGATATGCGCGCCGGCGGCCAGCGCGGCGCGGGCGACGGCGGCGTGGCGGGTGTCCACGGAGAGCAGGCAACGCGTCCGCTGGGCCAGCGCGGTCAGCACGGGCATGACACGGCGCAGTTCTTCCTCCTCCGCCACCGGTGCGGCGCCGGGCCGGGTGGATTCGCCGCCGATGTCGAGGATGTCCGCGCCCTCCGCCTCCAGGGCGAGCCCGCGGGCGATGGCCCGGTCGGGGTCCGCATAGGCGCCGCCGTCGGAAAAGGAGTCGGGCGTCACGTTGAGCACGCCCATGATGAACGTGCGCTCGAGACGGACCTCGCGGTCGCGGCAAACCCAGAGCAAGGACGACGGGCTCATGACAGGGGGGCGGAAAGCAAATCCGAAATTCTAATATCGAAATTCGAAATAATATCGAACGCAACCGACGAAGAAATCAAAACGCAGAGCGGAACAGTCGTTTTATTCTTGGTCATTCGGTTTTCGAATTTGTTTCGGTTTTTGGATTTTGTACTTCAATATTTGTCTTGGGCAGTGGGCTCGCCGGCTGGTCCGCTTCGAGCGCGGCGCGCTCGTTCTCGGCCAGCAGGCGGCCATGCTGGACCACCTCGGCGACATCGCGGCCGTCAAGCGTCTCGCGTTCGATCAGCAATTGGGCAATCAGATCGAGCTGGCTGCGGTGCCGGCGGAGGAGTTCCGTGGCGCGCGCATGCGCCTCGCGTAGCAGCCGGGAGACCTCTTCATCAATGCGCTGGGCCGTCGCCTCGCTGATCTCCTGGCTGCGGTTGACCTCGCGACCGAGGAACAGCAGTTCCTCGCGCTCGGAGAAATTCTGCGGGCCCATCGCCGGACTCATGCCCCATTCGCAGACCATCAGGCGGGCCAGGCGCGTGGCCTGCTTGAGGTCACTTTGCGCGCCGGTGGTGATGTCGCCGAACACCAACTCCTCGGCGACGCGGCCGCCCATCAGGCCGGTGAGCATGCCCTCGAGCTTCTTCCGGCCCTCGGTGTAGCGGTCCTTCTCCGGCAGTTGCATGGTGGCGCCCAGCGCCGCGCCGCGCGGGATGATGGTGACCTTGTGCAGCGGCTCGCTCTCCTCGACCAGTTGGAGCACGATGGCGTGGCCGGCTTCGTGGAAGGCGGTGAGCCGTTTCTCCTTGTCGTCGAGCACGCGGCTGCGGCGCTCGCGGCCCCAGCGCACCTTGTCGCGCGCCTCCTCCATGTCGGACATTTCGATGCCCTCCACGTTGCGCCGCGCGGCCAGCAGCGCCGCCTCGTTGATCAGGTTGGCCAGATCGGCGCCGGAAAACCCCGGCGTGCCGCGCGCAATGCGCCGCAGGTCTACGCCGGCTGCCAGCTTGACGCGCTGGGCGTGGATCTTGAGGATGGCCTCGCGGCCGTCCAGCGCCGGCAGGTCAATGACGATCTGCCGGTCGAAACGGCCGGGCCGCAGCAGCGCCGGGTCGAGCACATCGGGCCGGTTGGTGGCGGCGACGATGATGACGCCCTCCTGGGTGTCGAAGCCGTCCATCTCCACCAGCAGCGCGTTGAGCGTCTGTTCGCGCTCGTCGTGGCCGCCGCCGATGCCGCTGAACCGGCTGCGGCCCACGGCGTCGATTTCGTCTATGAAGATGATGCACGGCGCGTTCTTCTTGCCCTGTTCGAACATGTCGCGCACGCGGCTGGCGCCGACGCCGACGAACATTTCGACAAAGTCCGAGCCGCTGATGCTGAAGAACGGCACGTCGGCCTCGCCGGCGATGGCCTTGGCCAGCAGGGTCTTGCCCGAGCCCGGCGGGCCGACCAGCAGCACGCCCTTGGGGATGCGGCCGCCCAGCTTCTGAAAGCGCTTCGGGTCGCGTAGAAACTCGATGATTTCCAGGACCTCCTCCTTGGCCTCGTCCACGCCGGCCACGTCCTGGAAGGTGATTTTGTTCTTCTGGCGCGTCATCAGCCGGGCCCGGCTCTTGCCGAAGCTCATCGCGCCGCGGCCGGCCATCTTCACCTGCCGCCAGAACAGAAAATAGAGCAGGCCCATGACGAGCAGGAACGGCAGACCGGCGCTGATGAGCTGCCAGAGCAGGGGGTTCGGGGTCTTGAATTCCACCGAGGGGATCCGTTCCAGGATCTTCTGCAGGTTCTCGGTGTACGGCACCGTCACCATGAAGCGCCGCGGCTTGCGCGTCTGCGGATCAAGCTCGTTGCGCTCGCCCCGGATGAACTGCGTGCCGCCGGAGGAGTCGGTGACAAACTCGCACTTGGTGATGCGGCCCGAGTTGACCAGTTCCACGAAGTCGGGGCGGTATTTGATCTTTTCGTACTTATCCTGGCCCTGTGAAAAAAGCTGGTACAGGGACAGGAACAGCGCCATGAGCAACAGCCAGACCATGAGGCCGCGCACGGGCCATTGCTCGTTGTTGGTGTTCTTCTTCGGTGGTTTTGACGAATCCATGCCGCCTCAATGGGGTTGATGACTGCTGCCGGCCCACAGTCTACCACGCGGCGACAGCCTTGCCAACATGTTGGAAGATGGGTGTCAAGGCGCCGCGGGCCGGCGCGACGCGCATCAGCCCTCCGGCGCGGCCACCTGAAAGCCGAAACCGCGGAGACTGTCCAGCAGCGCGGCATCGGCGTGGGGCGCGCGCACCGTGCGGGCGGCGAACTCGCGGCGCTCCGGGTAGTTTTTTCGCAAGCGGTCGAAATACCGCCCCCACTCGGTGTCGTTGAGCAGCGCGCCGGCGCGCAGCGCGCGGTCGTCGGCCTCGATGTCGTAGGCGGCGCGGACGATCCGGTCCAGCGCCTCGGCCGGGGTCAGCCCGGCGGCCTCCGTCACCAGCGGCGGGAGCGGGGGGTGTGTGACCGTCCGCGGCGGCGTCCAGCGCGGTTCGAGTTCGAAGAAATGGCAGGCCTCCTGGTACACCTGCACGGTGCCGTTCAACAGGCCTTCGAACGAATAGCCGGCAATGTGCGGCGTGCCGAGATCAACGGCGGCGAGCAGGTCGCGGGCAATCACCGGCTCGTTTTCCCACACGTCCAGCGCAGCGTGCGCCACCACGCCCTTTTCCAGCGCCAGCTTGACGCTGGCCGTCTCCATCACGTCGCCCCGCGCGGCGTTGAGAAACAGCGCGCCCGGCTTCAAACGGCTGAAGAACCGGCAGTTGACCATATGCAACGTCGGGAACGGTCCCTGCCGCTCCAGCGGCACATGCAGGGTCACCGCGTCGCACTGCGGCAGGATCTCCTCCAGCGGGCGGTAAGCCGGATCGCCGGTCTGGAGCGCCAGCGGCGGGTCGTTTTGCAGCACACGCAAACCCAGTCCGCGCGCCTTCTGCACCACGCGGCGGCCGACCTGTCCGCAGCCGATGACGCCGAGGGTCAGGCCGGCCAGCGGCCGGCCGTGGCGGCGGGCCAGACACAGCAGCGCGGCCGTGATATATTCCGCCACGCTGTTAGCGTTGCAGCCCGCCGCCGCATACCAGGCCACGTCGGCCGCCGCCAGGTCGTCGGTGTCCAGGTGGTCGAAGCCCGCCGTCGCCGTGCCGACAAAACTTACCGGGCTGTCCGCGAGCAGCGCGCGGTTGACCTCGGTCTTGGAGCGGATGATCAGCGCATCGGCATCGCGCACGGTGTTGCGGTCAATCTCGCGATCCGGCACGACGACCGTGCTGCCAAGCGTGGAAAAAGCCTCGCGGCCGAATACGACACTGGCGGCGCAAACAATTTTCATGGGCGGCATGATGCCGTCCGCCGCGCCGCCGGACAAGCCGAATCGCGGCTTGATCACACCGCGAAAAGGGTTAGGCTTCCCTACATGTGCGCTCGCAGGCATGGCCCCATGGCTTGGCGGTGGTTTGCGGGCCTGCTGTTGGCGTCGGCGCTCAGTCGCGCGGCCGAGGCGCCGCCGAACGCGGCCGAGGTCTATCGCCGCGCGTTTGCCGCCCGGCCAGAACTGACCGAGGCCGAGAACCAACTGATCCGCGGCCAGCCCTCCGACGCGAACGCCGCCGCCGTGAGCAGTAAACTGGCGCCGGCGCTGGCGCTCTATCGTTCCGCCGCGCACATGGAAAATTGCGACTGGGGCCTCGATTTCGAAAAGGCTGGGCCGGCGACGCGCCTGCCACATCTCGGTCCGTTGAGGAATCTCTCAATCGCGGCGGCGTGGGAGGCCGAACGGGTGAAAGCTTCCGACCCGGCCGCCTTCGTGGCCTGGCACGCGGACGCGCTCCGCTCGGCCGTGCACGCCGGGCAAGGCGGGCCGCTGATCAGCGCGCTGGTCGAAACGTCCATGCGGACGCGCTCGCTGACGGCGTTGAGCACCAACCTCGCCGCTCTGCCGCCGGACCTGCTGGCCAGGCTCGGCGCGCACCTCGACGCCCTGCCGCCACAAAACTTTCCGCAGATCCTGCAGCGCGAAAAGGCGCTCCTCATGGACTGGTTCATGCGCCGCCTCATCGAGAAACACCGGGAACAACAGGACGCGGCCGCGGCGACGAACTTCGCCGCGCGGTTGCGGATGAGCGCCATGGTGGAGGGCGGCCCGATCGGCCTGAAAATCGGCCTGGAGGAAGAGGACGGCGATAATTTCTGGCTGGGCCTCGGCCAGCGCAAGCACGGCATCGAACTGGTCTCCGCCGACCTCAAGCGCGGCGAGGCCGTGTTGCTGAAAGACGGCCAGGCCGCGCTGGTGGTCCTGCAGGAAAAGCGCATCGAGCCGATCAGCATGCAGCTCATCAGCGCGGAATTGACTCAAATCTTCAGTGAAGATTTGGTCCAGGGAATGATCAAAGGCGACGGCAGCAACTCGACGCAGTTGGTACGACAACTGATGGACGCATCCGCCCTGATGGAAAGCATCGCGGCATCCGCGGCCACGCCGGTCAAAGACCCCGAAGCGTGGGGCGAGGCCGTCGCAGCGGAGCAGAAGCAGCACGGCAACGTCTTTACCACAGCGCTCATGCCGGCTTTCGGTATGGCCCGTGCCCGGATCGAAGCGACCGGTGCGCAGGAGCTGATGCTGCGCGTCGCCGTGGACACGCTGCGCGATGGCCCCGCCGCCGCCGCGCGCAGCCGCGATCCGTGGGGCGAGGGCGCGCCCTTCGCCTTGCGCCCAACACCGGATGGTTACGAGTTGGTGTCGCAGCTCCTGCGCAAGGGCACAAACATTATTTTGCGCATTCCGCGCCGCTGACTTTAAGCGGGTGGGTGTAAAGCTTGAACTGGTTCCGCGAAGCATGCTATAGTTTCATCATCTTCAGAGCTTTTGGGAGGTTGTTTATGAAAAAGGACGGGATTGGTTTGTTGGCGGCTTTGAGTTTGATCGCCGCGTGGGGGTTGGCGGCGCCGGCCAACGTCAGCGGGGCGACGCTGGTCGTCGCGCCGGCGCGTTATTCGGTGTTGCAGGTGGGCTTCGACTTGGTGCAGCGCTGCGGTGTGACGCTGGTCTCCTATCGCGGCGAGGCCACGACCGAAAAACCGCTGATCCACGTTTGGACCGGACAGGAGTGGAAGTTTGTCTCGCTGCCGGACTTCCAGTCGGGCGCGTTTCTGGCTCAGAAGCCGGCGCAGACGCTGGTTATTGGCGACGCCCAACTGGTTCCAGCCGTTTTCTCGCCGATGGCAGCCTGGGCGGGTCGGGTGATTCCTGTAACCTCGCTGTACAGCGACGAGATCCTGAACCAGGCGGCTAGCGCGCTGCGGTTCGGCAAGGAGGACTGGGATTGGTTTGCGGCGCGGTACAACATGAAATTGAATGACACCAACGCGGCGCTACGCACGGACAGTTGGTACGACCACACCTACGACAAGCCGGTTCGCCTGCAATTCAAGCGGCGCGCGCCGGCCAAGTCGCCCGAGGTTGCGCCGGCGCAAGAGGCGGCCCCGCCGGCTGAGACCAACAAGACGGAACGCCCGGCGGCGGCGGATGAGCCGGTCAGCGGCCTTTCGCTGCGCCCGACGCCCGAGCCGGTGACGACCAACACCGCGGCGGATCCCGCCAACTAAATCGGGCCGGATGATGCCCTGGCGCCTTTCATCCTTGGCCGCCGGAAGACGTGCGCCGTTCTACCCGGACGCGGGACGCCGTGTGGCCTTGGGGCTGGGCTGTCTGCTGCTGGCTGCGGCGGGCTGTGTCCGCGTGCCGGAGAAGCACGACGCCCGGCACGCGGTTGAAACCACGCTGTTTTGCGCCACCGCCAACGGCCGGACTACACTAAGCTGGCATTCCCGGACGAATATGGTTTACACGGTGCTCGTGGCCGATCGCTGGAACGCCATGCGTTGGCAGCCGTTGCCGCTGTGCGAACGGCAACGCGGCACGGGCGGCGTCATGGAGTACACCATGGACGAGGAGTCAGGCCGGCAGCGGGTGTACAAGCTGTATGCCGCGCCCGTGGCCCCGCCGCCGCGTTAGCCCGCCTGCCCCCGGAACGCGTCAAATCATGCGCGGACGACATGGCTTGTCCCGCCACAGCTTCCGAGCGGAGGTGGAAGGTCGTCCCTCCACACCCCCGCGCCGCCGCATCCAAAGCAAAGTGAAGACAGAAGGAAGCCGTAGAAGAAAGATGTCGCGCAAAGACGCCAAGCGGGATTTCGCATCTTCTCCGTCCTCTTCTTTGCGCCCCTCCTGAGCGAAGGGCTTACAGCTTGGCGGCTTGGCGCGCGAAATTCTTCCTCCAGGTCAGCCGAGCGGGAAAAACAGGAACACGGCCAGATCCCACGCGGTATGGCTGATCGCATTGAGCAGGGGGGAGCGCAAACGCAGGTACAGCCAGCCCCAGAACAGGCCGCAGACCAGCGCGGCGAGCACGAGCATGGGATTGCCGCTGGCGAGATGGACGCCGGCGTAGATGGCCGTCGCCAGCAGCCAGCCGGCCATCGGGCGGTAGCGTTTGCCCAGCGCGCGTTGCAACCATCCGCGCCAAAAGAGTTCCTCGCCGGGCCCGATCAGCAGGCCGATGAGCAGGGCCATGCGCGGCACGGAGGCGCCGCTTTTGAAGCCGTACACGGCCTCGATCCCACCCGCCGCAAAAGGCAGCAGCCAGCGCGCCAGCTCGTTGCCCGCCCAAAAGATCGCGTAGAGCAGAACGGCGGACAGCAGTCCGAGCGATAGTTTCCAGGCCCAGCCGGAACGGAGATCGCCGGCCAGCGCGCGGCGGGCGCCGGCGTCCGCGCTGTAGGCCAGCGCCAGCAGCAGCGCCAGGGTGGCGCTCATCCACCACCAGAAATCCAGCGGGCCGATCCGCCGCACGCGGAATAACGGCACAAAGAGCGCTGCGGCAAGCGTGAGAATCAAACCGAGGGTGCGGAGGGAGACGCCAGCGGATGATCGGGTTGTGTTCATGGTCCCGTCCTTCGGGATCCGGTAGCGGGTCTTCAGCCGGCCGGGTGGGCCGGGGGCCGCAGGCGCTCCAGCGCCTGTTCCACCTCTTGCAGCGGGAGACAGTTGATCACGTCGGCGGCGGTCAGCCAGCCTTTGCGGGCGATGCCGACGCCATAGGCCAGATACTGCAGATCGGCCAGGCTGTGCGCGTCGGGGTTGATGGCGCACCGGACGCCCAGTTCCTTGGCGTGTTTCCAGAGGCGCCAGTCCATGTCGAGCCGGTAGGGATGGGCGTTCAACTCGATGATCTTGTGATGCCGCGCGGCGGCGGCGATGACGGCCGGCATCTGGATCGCGTAGGGCTCGCGCTCCAGCAGGAGGCGGCCGGTCGGATGGGCGAGCATGGTGACGCGGGGATGCGCGAGCGCCTGGCAGATACGCCGGGTCATCGCGTCGGCGGACAGCGTGAAGCCGCCGTGCACGGCGGCGACGACGTAATCGAACAGCGCGAGCGTCGGCTCGTCGTAATCGAGCGCGCCGTCGGCCAGGATGTCCACCTCGGCGCCGAAAAAGATGCGGAAGCCCTGCCGGGCGAATCGGGCGTTGAGCGCCCGGACCTCGGCGGCCTGCTGGCGCACGCGCTCCGGATCCAGGCCGTGGGCCTGCCGCGAGCTGCGACTGTGATCGGCCACGCCGAGGTAGGCGAAGCCCAATCCCTGGGCGGCGTTGGCCAGCGCCGCGATGCTCATGCGGCCGTCGCTCCACGTCGAGTGGCAGTGGAAGGTGCCGCGCAGATCCCCCGGTTCGATGAGCCGCGGCAGCCGGCCGGCGGCGGCGGCCTCGATCTCACCCTGGTCCTCGCGCAGTTCGGGAGGGATGTAGGCGAGGTCGAGCGCGGCGTAGAGTTCTTCCTCGGTGCGGCACGGGATGCGGCTGCCCAGTTCCTTGGCGCTTTTTTCCTTCTCCGCGGCCGGCGAGAAGCCGTATTCGTTCAGCGACAACTGCTTCAGCTTCAAGGCGCGGGCGCGCAAGGCGATGTTGTGCGCCTTGCTGCCGGTGAAGTAGTTCAGCGCGAACGCGTACTGCGCGTCGCTGACGACGCGCAGGTCGGCCTGCAGGCCGCCCTCGAGGACGACACTGGCCTTGGTCGCGCCCTGAGCGCCGATGCTGAGCACGCCGGGATTGGCGACAAAGTCGGCCATGATGCCGGGTGCGTCTTCGGGCCGGGCGCTGACGAGGAAATCCACGTCGCCGATCGTCTCGCACTGGCGGCGCAGGCTGCCGGCCACCTCGCACCGCAGCACGCCGGCGCGCGCGCGCAGGGCCGCCAGCAGGGGCTGGGCCGCGGCGCGGGTCGTGTGAATGTGATGGCGACTGCTGAACTGCCGGACCAGCGCGAGGCCGGCGAGAATGTTGTGCTGCGATTTCTCGCCGAAGCCGTCGAGTTGCGCGACGGACCCGTTCCGGCAGGCGGCTTCCAGCTTCTCGAGGCTGTCCACCCCGAGCCGCTCATAGACGGCTTTGGCTTTCTTCGGGCCGAAGCCCGGGATGCGCAGCAGATCCATCAGGCCGGGGGGCAGCGACGCCACCAGCGTCTCATGAAATTTCAAGCGGCCGGTGGCGAGCAGCTCGGTGATCTTGGCCGCCAGGTCGGCACCAATGCCTTTGATTTCGGTCAACCGGCCTTCGTCCGCAAGTTGGCGGAGGTCCCCCTGCAAACCCTCGAGGGCGCGCGCGGCGTTGACATAGGCGCGGGTGCGAAACGGGTTCTCGCCCTTCAGCTCCAGCAGGGTGCCGATTTCCTCGAAGATCGCGGCTATGTCCTGCTGGTCCACGCTGTAGGCCTTTTTCATCGCCGTCATCTTAGTCCCGTGGCGGGCGCACGACAAGCCGCAGTGTGGCCCCCCCCACTGCGGGCGTTGGGTGCCGAACGAGGCTCGGTCAGCTTGTCCCTCTCCAACTCCGTACCTAACATTAAATGTTCCGGCCGGAATGTCCAGTGTTAGGTCCAGAAACGGAGGGCCGTGGGCGTGGCTTGGCACGGACCATGCGCGAAACTACGCCCCTGGAAGGCACCCACGGCGCGAAGGCCCTCCACCGGTTTCATCCATGGCCCGTTGCGGTGAACACCGGAGGGCCGCACGCGGTTGCCGTCACTCCATTGTGCGTGTCACGCCGGTCGCGCGTACCGCGGGACTTGTTGCCGCTCGGCGCGAAACGCGGTTAAGTCAGGCTCCCACGCCTCGGCAATATCCGCTGGCGTAGCGCCGGCCTGCAATGCCAGCCGCACGCGATCCGTGCCCAGCAACCGGTCAAACCAGGCCGGCCGCGCGCCAGGCTCCGCCCACAGCGACGGTGCCCCCCAGACCTGCTGTAGCGCATGCACCAGGGCAACGCCGGTCCGCGCCGGCCGATAAGCCGCCAACCCGGTGACGGTCAGCCGCAGCCCGTCGGGCAAAGCCTCCAGGCGCAGGCCGCCTTGTTTCCCGGCGCTGGGGCTCTGCTCCCCAGCGTTCGCGCCAAGGACGGTGACCAAATGACCCAGCGCGAGTTCAGCAATTCTTTTCCAATCCGCCGGCGCCGCCTGAAACTGGTGACCGGCGGGCTGCAGCCGGATCTCTTGAAACGCCATGGCCGTCTGCCGGCTGACGTCGAATGCCGGGAACGCCTCAAAGAGCACGGTGGCCGGATAAGCCCGGGCGCAAGCCGCCGAGCGGATCGCCGGCGAGGGCGGAATCCAGTGTCCGGCGGACGGCGAGCCGCGGGCCGGCGTCACGCGCAGATGGAGGTCCAGGCGGAGCTTGTCGCGCAGCCAGAGCGCGGTCTCGCCGGGCGTCAGGCCGTAACAGAAGGGCGCGGGCAGGGCAGCCACAAAATCCATGCAGCCTTCGTCCGGCAGCGGGCCGTCCACGACGCCGGCCAGCGGCACCGGCCGGTCGAGCACGATAACGGCGATGTGCTGTTCCGCGGCGGCTTCCAGCACGTTGCGCAGCGTGGCACAGTAGGTATAACAGCGGACGCCGAGGTCCTGGAGATCGAACAGCAGCGCGTCCAGCCCGGCGAGCATCGCCGGTGTCGGCTTGCGCGTCGCGCCGTATAACGAATGAATGGGAATGTTCCATGCCGGGTGTCGGGCTGCGGCCACGGGTTCGCCCGCGCCGGCCCGGCTGGCGAAGCCGTGCTCCGGGCCGAAGAGCGCTGCGAGCTGGACACCCGCCGCGCGCAGCCGGTCGGCCGTCGGCACGCCCGCGGCATCCACGCTGGCCGCGTGCGCCACCAGCCCCACCCGCGCGCCGCGCACCCAGTCGGAATGGTCCGCCAGCAACGTATCAACGCCCAGTTGGAAAGTCCGGCTCATGCTGGCGGTAAAACCCAACCACAATGGCTCAACGGTTGCTTTTTTCCTTCATGCCTGCAGCACGGTGTTGTCAATCAGCCGGGTCGTGCCGATGTACACCGCCAGGGCGACCAGCGCGGGCCTGGTCAGGGTTTGGACCGGTGCGAGCGTCTCGTCGTCCACGACGGCGATATAATCAATCCGGGCGGCGGGCGCCTGCGCGATGATTCCCTGCAGCGCGTTCCGCAGCGCCGCGGCGTCGCGCGTTCCGGCACGATACAGGCGCTCGGCTTCGTCGAGCGCCCGGCGCAGGACCGGCGCCTGGCGGCGCTCGTCGGCGGACAAATAGCTGTTGCGCGAGCTCAACGCCAACCCGTCCGCTTCGCGCACCGTCGGGCCGGCGACGATCTCCACCGGAAAGTTCAGGTCGCGCGTCATGCGGCGGATGACGCGGAGTTGCTGGGCATCCTTCGCGCCGAAAACCGCGACGTGCGGCAGGCAGAGATTGAACAGCTTGGCCACCACCGTGCACACGCCGCGAAAGTGGCCGGGGCGCGCGGCGCCGCACAGGCCCGCGGCCAGGTGTTCCTCGGTGACGTAGACGCTGGCATCCGGCGCGTACATCTCCGCCGCCTCCGGCGCGTACAGAATGTCCACGTCCGCTTCGCGGCACAGCGCGGCGTCGCGCGCGAAGTCGCGGGGATAGCTGCCCAGATCCTCCCGCGGCCCGAACTGCGTCGGATTGACGAACAGGCTGAGGATGACCGCATCGCTGCGTGCGCGCGCCAGCCGGACCAGGGAAAGATGCCCGGCATGCAGAAAGCCCATGGTCGGCACGAGCCCGATCCGGCGGCCCGCGGCGCGTAGCGCCAGGGCCGTCTGTTGCATCTCGCCCGATGTTCGAATGATGCGCATAGTCTTGCCGCCCCAACGGATTTTTAAAGTGCTCCCGTAAAATCCGTCGCTGACTAACACCTGCCGGTTATCTTCTCATCCGCGCTGGACGGTCTAGCCGCCTGGCGGACCCATGTCCGACGGGCGGCTAGTAACATTGTTCCGGTCCCGGGAACCGGCCCTGCTCCACGTCCTGCTTGTAGTCGGCGATGGCAACCTTCGCGGCAGCGCCGAGCTCCGCATAGCGCTTGACGAACCTGGGCTGCCGGGCGCCGGGGATCAGCCCCAGCAGGTCGTGCAGCACCAGAATCTGTCCGTCGCACTGCGGACCGGCCCCGATGCCGATGGTGGGCACGCCCACGCTCGCGGTGATCCGGGCGGCGAGTTCGGCGGGGATGCCTTCGAGCACCAGCGCAAACACGCCGGCGGCTTCCAGCGCGCGGGCATCGCGCAGCAGCACCGCGGCGGCGTCCGGCGTGCGGCCCTGCACCTTGTAGCCGCCCATGGTCTGGACGCTTTGCGGTTCCAGGCCGATGTGGCCCAACACGGGGATGCCGTTGGCCACCAGGGCGCACACGGTCGGAACACGCAGTTCGCCGCCCTCGATCTTGACCGCCTTCGCCCCGACCTTGAGCAGCCGGCCGGCGTTGGCCAGCGCCTGCGGCACGGAGACCTGGTAGGACATGAACGGCATGTCGGCGACCACCAGCGCGTTCTGCACGCCGCGCGCGACGGCCGCCGTGTGGTGAAGCATGTCAAACATCGTCACCGGCAGCGTATGGGCGTACCCGAGCACCGTCATGCCCAGCGAGTCGCCGACGAGAATCAGGGGCAGACCAACCTCGTCCACCAGCCGGGCGGTGGCATAGTCATAGGCCGTGAGGCAAACGATTTTCTCCCGGCCCTTCGCGGCCTTGATCCGGACCGCGGTCCATGGCATGGATGCATTCATGACAGCACTATAGCAAATACGCGCCCGCAACGAAAGCTCAACGGCATGCCGGCGGGCGCGAGCTTCAACCACCAAATTTGCTAGCTTTCTTGTTCCCCATTTCAAATTTCACAGTTGTCTTCATCGCCGCTGCGCCCCTGCATTGCTGCCCATCCAAATGTTGTTTTTCGGCGAAGAATTTAACCGCCAAGCCGCCAAGCTGGAAGTCCTGCCCTTGGCAGGAGCCGCCAAGAGGATAGAAAGCCATGAGAGAACCAATGAATTGCGAAATAAAGTCCTGACGAAACCCGAGGGTTGCCTCTTTCCAAACTTGGCGATCTTGGCGCCTTGGCGGTTTCAATCTGGTTCGGTTGCGGTTATGCCGCGCTAACCCCTGCGCCTCCGCGGGAAACATCTTCTTCCGAAAACTTTCTTTCTAAACAGCAACGGCTTATAGTCCCCGCCAGCCGGCCGCCGGGCTTGTTGCTCCAGGCCGGCGAAGGATCAAACGTGCCAACCGCGGATATTGTCCTGTTGCCCCAGCCGCGCCGGTTGACGCGGACCGGCGGGGCGTTTCGGCTGACGCCGGCCGGCGCCATCGCCACCATGGGTGACCCGGCCGCGACGGCGCCGCTCGCCGACCGGTTGCGCGACGACTTGCTCCGGCACGGTCACCCCGGCTGGACGCTGAACACAGCGGCCGACCGCCACATCCACTTGCACCTGGAGCCGGTCAACGGGTTAGGCCCGCAGGACTATCGTTTGGAAATCACCGCGGCCGCCATCCGGCTGACCGCCGGCGATCCGGCGGGACTGTTCCACGGCCTCATGACGCTGAGCCAGTTGCTGCGGCAGTTCCCCGCGGCGCTGCCGGGCTGCGTGCTGGAGGACAGCCCGGATTTCGCCGTGCGCGGCGTGTTGCTCGACATCAGCCGCGACAAGGTGCCCACCTTGGAAACGCTGTACGCGCTGGTGGACCGGCTGGCGGAATGGAAAATCAACCACCTCGAACTCTATACCGAGCATACCTTTGCCTATGCCCACCACCGGGCGATCTGGGAAAACGCCAGCCCGCTGACTGCCGACGAAATCCGCCGGCTCGATGCCTTCTGCCGCGTACGGTTCATCGAGCTGGTCCCCAACCAGAATTCCTTCGGGCACCTGACCCGCTGGCTGCGCCTGCCGCGCTACCGGCCGCTGGCGGAATGCCCCGACGGCTACGTCACCCCGTGGGGCGAGCGCCGCAACGAACCCTTCAGCCTTGACCCGACCAACCCGGCCGGCCTCGACCTGCTCGGCGAACTGTACGACGAACTGCTGCCGAATTTCACCAGCCGGGCGTTCAACATCGGCGGTGACGAAACGTGGGACCTCGGCCAGGGGCGCAGCCGCGCGGCGTGCGAGCAACGCGGCCAGGGCCGAGTTTATCTCGACTTCCTTCTGAAAATTCATGCGCTGGTCCGGCAGCGCGGCCGGACGATGCACTTTTGGGGCGACATCATGCTACAGCATCCGGAACTGGTGCCGGAACTGCCGCGCGACGTGGTGCCCCTGTGCTGGGGCTACGAGGCCAACCATCCCTTCGACCAGCAGGCCGCCACTTTCGCCGCGGCGAGCCTGCCGTTTTACGTCTGCCCCGGCACGTCGTCGTGGAACAGCCTGATCGGCCGCACGGACAACATGGTGGTGAACCTGCACGGCGCCGCCGCGGCCGGCCTGCGCCACGGCGCGCGGGGTTATCTCGTCACCGATTGGGGCGACAACGGGCACTGGCAACCCCTGCCGGTCAGTTTCCCCGGTTTCGCCGCGGGCGCGGCGCTCGGCTGGTGCCGCGCCGCCAACCCCGCCGATCTGCTCGCCGCGCAACTCGATCGCCAGGTCTTCGAAGACGACGCCGGCGTCATGGGCCGGCTCGCGCTGGATCTCGGCGACGTCCACCGCGCCACCGGCGTCGAACCGCCCAACGCCAGCCTTCTCTTCCATCTGCTGCACAAAAAAGACCTTGCGCCCTGGCTGACGCAACTTCCCGCCGGCGCGCTGGAACGGACCGCGTGCCGGCTCGACGAGGTCCTGGCGCCGCTCGAGCGCGCCCGGATGCGCCGCGCCGACGCCGGGCTGATCCGCGCCGAGTTCGCCAGCGCCGCGCGGATGGTCCGCCACGGCCTGCGCCGCGCCGCCACACGAGCTTCGCGTCTGTATGGGTCTATCCGGTCGTCGACGATGCCATCGATATCGCCGTGAATGAAAGCGAATGCCGCATCGACACATTCCGCGCGAGCGGCGCCGGAGGCCAGCACGTCAATACCACCGACAGTGCTGTGCGTATCACGCATATTCCGACCGGGATTGTCGTCCAATGCCAAAACGAACGCTCCCAGCATAAGAACCGCGCTACGGCATGGACGATGTTGAAGGCGCGCCTCTACGAGATGGAGCTGAAAAAGCGCGAGGAAGCCGCGCAGGCCGCCGCCGCTTCGAAGACCGAGATCGGATGGGGACATCAAATCCGCTCTTATGTCCTGCAGCCCTATCAGATGGTAAAGGACTTGCGCACCGGCGTTGTGAGCACAAACCCGCCCGCCGTACTGGATGGGGACCTGACGCAATTCATCGAAGCCGCGCTCGCTCAACGCGTGCACGGCGGTGGGCCGGCTACCGTCGCCGATCTGGATTAAGCGCTATGCATTGTCGGGCGTGACCCGGCCACCCGGATCGGAGGCGCGCAACTCTCGCAGCGCCGTCGCCATTTCCGCAATAATCGCGTGGGCGGCGGCGGAAGGATCGCGCGCCCGGATGATCGGTCTCCCAACGACGATGTAGTCCGCGCCCGCTCGCAGCGCGTCACCAGGCGTTGCAGTGCGCGCCTGGTCGTCGCCGGCAACTCCTTCGGCCGTCAGCCGGATGCCGGGACAGACCAAAGCAAGGCGCTCGCGGAAGTTCGCTTTCAAATCGCGCGCCTCCCACGCCGAGGAGACGACGCCGTCGAAACCTGCATCCGCCGCGAAGCCGGCGCGCCGCAGCACAAGATCGTGCGACGAGAGCGTAATCCCCTGCTCGCTCAGATAGCGCGGGTTCGCGCTTGTAAGGAGCGTAATCCCGAGCAGTTTCAAAGCCGACCCTGCCCTGCCTCGAACAGCGGCTTCGAGTGTCTGCCTGTCCTGCGCGTGCACCGTGAGAAACGCCGCGCCGAGGTCTGCAACGCGCGCCGTTGACCTCTCAACGGTATTCCCAATATCGAACAGTTTCGCATCCACAAAGACGGCAACCCCGGACGAAGCGAGCTTTCTGACGAGTTCCACGCCGCCCGCCATCAGGAGCTCAAGGCCGATCTTGCAGACGGCATTGGGGATCGCCAGCCGCTGCCAAAAATCGTACGCCTCGCTCACGTCCGGCAGGTCGAGCGCCACGATGAGCTTGCGCTCGGCTTCCGCTTCAAGAGATGCTTGTCGCATGGGAAAGGGATAGCAGGAATCCCGCCAAGTCAAAAGGCCCGGTTCGCGGTGTTAAAGGACGCGCCGAACCATCCCGCCCGCTGACATCTTCTATTTCGCGCCGCGAGATCCACTAAAGCGTGTCGAAATTATTCGGAATCCCCTTATTGTGATGGCCGCCCTCGAGGCGGCCATCCATCTCTTTGGATTTTGAGACTGGATGGCCGGGTCAAGCCCAGGGCTGTCCGGTTTAATTTTCTGGCATTGGTGCATGGCATTGATTCTACTCCGGTCTGGACGTTTCGCGACGAT
>Ga0209048_10000734_pt1 | contig 34727 bp, 33 predicted proteins | sample FrelakmetCRP12CR_FD_187146 | JGI IMG/M metagenome (GOLD analysis project Ga0209048, IMG submission 187146) | Freshwater lake sediment microbial communities from the University of Notre Dame, USA, for methane emissions studies - CRP12 CR (SPAdes)... | ecosystem: Environmental > Aquatic >...
ACGGAAATGCCTTGGCTTCAGAACGCCTCACGAGGTGTTTATGGAGCAGTTACACTCGCGTCATAACGTCGTTGCACTTCAGAGTTGAATCCGCCTTGCTTTTTGCCCGGTGCGCGGTGTCGTTGGTGCCTCTGCCTTCAATGCGGCGCAGGACTGACAAAACATCGGGGGCGGTTATTTCTGCTGTGGCCTTGCCGCCAAGCCAAGGGAAAACATCGTTTTGCAGTCGAGCAATAATCTTTTCTGCGTGGCTGGCGGCCCATGTTGGCAACTGCTTGGCGTACCACTCGCGGGCGACTGCCTCAAACGAATTTGCAGCGCGTTCAACCTTTGCAGCCTTTTGCACCTTACGGTTTTCGCCGGGGTCGATAGCATTGGCAAGCAACTTTCGCGCTTCGTCCCGTCGGTCGCGTGCATCCTTCAGGCTAACGTCAGGATAGACGCCAAGTGATAGCAGCTTTTCCTTGCCATCCATCTTGTAACGCAGTCGCCACCACTTACCCCCGGCAGGGGTAACTATCAAGAAAAGGCCGCGCTCATCAAACATTTTTACGGGTTTGTCGCCAGGCTTAGCGTTGCGTACTGCGGTGTCGGTTAGAGGCATTTGGGGTAACTCACTTTTGAAAATTGGAGTTACCCCGTAGAGTTACCCCTGTAAAAGTGCGGATGTCTTTGGACAATGTTACCCCTAACCGGATAAAAACCCAATAAAAACCCGCACTTAGGCGGGTTCTTTGGATGCTGCCGGACTACAAAAAACATGTCTTTGGTGGAGAGGATGAGGATCGAACTCACGACCTCCGCATTGCGAACGCGGCGCTCTCCCAGCTGAGCTACCCCCCCAACGTCGCTGCGATTTTATATCATCCTGACCCGCTTATCAAAGCGAACGCCTCGACCGGAACCGAAGCCATAAAGCCCTGTCTCTCAAGTGCGGGCAGCAGGCACCGCCCCGGCCAATCGAGGAGGATATTCATGAGCACCCATGACGACATCGGCGACAAGACATGCAAACCCTGCGCAGGCGGAATGGCAATGCTGGACGAGGCGGCCTGCCGTGATTACCTGGGGAGCCTCGAGGGCTGGGCGCTGGCTGGCGCGGCGATTGAAAAGTCCTACCACTTCAAGAATCATTACGAAGCGATGGCCTTCATCAATGCTGTCGCCTGGATATCCCACCGGCAGGACCATCATCCGGAAATCACCGTCGGTTACGCCGACTGCCGGGTTCGCTACTGGACGCACGCGGTCGGTGGCCTGTCGGAGAACGATTTCATCTGCGCCGCCAGGGTGGACCGGCTGCTTTCCCGCTGATCAGGCGCCGCCGGAACCGGCGACCGCGCGCCGCAAGCGGTCGGCGACTGCCGCCCACTCTGCCATTTCTGGCAAGGCTTCGACGACGATCAGAGCGACCCCGGCATGATCCATCTCGCGCAAGGCCGCGTACAGGTCGTGCGCGTAGGCGACCGGATCGGCGGCCAGCAGCCGCCACACATGCGGCATGCCGGCCTGCGGCGGCTGGCTGTGAGTGATGACGCCACAGCGATCGCCCTTGTGGCGCTGGGCATTGAGGAAATCGAGCAGGCGTTCGCTGGCGACCAGGCGCATCGGCGTTTGCGGTGCGTAATGCGCCGCCAGGGAACCCGATACGCGCGGCGCGCCGGCAGCCGTTTGAATCGCTAACCGGCGTCCGAACACGGCTTCAAGGTGCGCTGGCGAAATATGGCCGGGCCGCAAGACCACGGGCTCGCCGCGCGAGCAATCGACGATGGTCGATTCGATGCCGACCGTGCACTGCCCGCCGTCCAGAATGAGCGAGGCCCGGTCGCCAAGTTCTTCCCGAACGTGCGCCGCCGTGGTCGGACTGATGCGCCCGAAACGGTTGGCGGATGGCGCGGCAATGCCGGCATGGTCACCGGCGAGTTTGCCACCACTGGCGGCAAAGCAACGCAGCAGTTCGAGGGCCACCGGGTGGCCCGGGACACGCAGGCCGACGGTGTCCTGGCCGCCTGTTACGGTCGACGGCACCCAGGCCTGCTTTTTCAAAATCAGCGTCAGCGGGCCGGGCCAGAAGGTTTCCATCAGTTCCCAAGCGACATCGGGAACCTGCTCGGCCCAGTGGTCGACCGCGTCATGGCCGGCCAGATGAACGATCAGCGGATGATCGGCGGGCCGGCCCTTGGCGGCGAAGATTTTGGCGACCGCTGCCGGGTTAGACGCATCCGCGCCCAGGCCGTAAACCGTCTCGGTCGGAAAGGCGACCAGTTCGCCGGCCCGCAGCAGTTCGACGGCACGGTCGAAATCCGGAGTCATCGGCAAGGGGCGGCGAATCCGGTCAAGCCAGGTCTGGCAATTTCTTGGCGAGCACCTTCTCGGTCTGCCTGAGGCGGAACTGGCTCAGCTTTTCCGCAACCGCGGCGTCGCTCAACGCCAGGATGGAAATGGCGAACAGCGCCGCATTGGTCGCACCGGCTTCACCGACGGCGAAGGTCGCGACGGGAATGCCGCCCGGCATCTGCACCATGGACAGCAGGGAATCGAAGCCGGCCAGGTACTTGGACGGCATCGGCACGCCGAGCACCGGAATCTGCGTCTTGGCGGCCAGCACGCCGGCCAGGTGAGCGGCGCCGCCGGCCGCGCCGATCAGGACTTTCATGCCGCGCGCGCTGGCGGTGGCGGCGTAATCGAGCGCCTGATCCGGCGTGCGATGGGCCGACAGCACCTTGGCTTCGTAGGGGATGCCGAAACTTTTCAGCGTCTCGGCGGCGGCCATCATGACCGGCCAGTCGCTATCCGAACCCATGACGATACCGACCAATACTTGTTTGCTCATGATTTGTTTTCCTCTACTGATTCGCCGAAGCGAGAATTAACGGAGACCGGCTTTGCGCTCGGCCGCTTCGATGGTGTTGGCGAGCAGCATGGTGATGGTCATCGGCCCGACGCCGCCCGGCACCGGGGTGATCTGGCCGGCGACTTCCTTGCACGCCTCAAAATCGACGTCGCCGCACAGCTTGCCATCCGGCAAGCGGTTGATGCCGACGTCGATGACCACGGCGCCCGGTTTGACCATGTCGGCGGTCACGAAGCGCGGCTTGCCGACGGCGGCGACCAGGATGTCGGCGCGGCGGGTATGGCCGGCAAGATCTTTCGTGCGCGAATTGCACACGGTGACCGTGGCACCGGCATTGATCAGCAACAGCGCCATCGGCTTGCCGACGATGTTGGAGCGGCCGATGACGACGGCTTCCTTGCCGCTCAGGTCGACGTTGCCCTTCTCGAACATCTTCATTACGCCGTACGGCGTGCACGGGATGAAACGCGGGTTGCCCTGGGCCAACGCGCCCACGTTCTCGGCGTGGAAGCCATCGACATCCTTGTCGACGGCAATCGCCTCGAGCACTGCTTCTTCGTCGAAATGCTTGGGCAGCGGCAGTTGCACGAGGATGCCGTGGATATCGGGATCGGCATTCAGTTCGGCGATCTTTTTCAGTACCGTGGCCTGGTCGACCGCAGCATTGTAGGTGATCTTCTCGGAATGCATGCCGATGGCCAGGCAGCCATTGACCTTGTTGCGGACATAGACCTCGGAGGCCGGGTCGGCGCCGACCAGAATGACCACCAGGCCGGGGCGCTGCCCCTTGGCAGTCAGTGCTTCGACCCGCGCCTTGAACCCCTGGCGCAGTTCTTCAGCCAGCGCCTTGCCGTCGATAATTTGTGCCGTCATCGTCGCATCCAACAAAAATGAAAAGGGGAAAGGCAATGGCCTTTCCCTTTGAATTGGATGGAGTTTACCAGAATCAGGCGAGCGCTGCTTCAGCCGCGCCGACGGCTGCCCGTCCGGCCTCGAACGCCCGGCGGTTCAGCTCGACCAGCTTCTCGCCCTTGCGCTGGAAACGCTTGAGCACGCAATCGAGCAAGGTCTCGGCCGAAAACGGCAGATGGTCGGCGATGGCGCCGAGCATGACGGTGTTGCCGAGGCGGATGTCACCGAGTTCCTGGGCGATTGACGTGGCGTCGAAAGCGACGACCTTGTTGCCGGTCTTCCTGATTTCGGCAATCGGGTCTTCCGGATAATCGAAGAGGCCGAGCTCGACGACCGGCGGCACCAGCCTGGCGGTGTTCATCAGCGTGATGCCGCCCGGCTTCAGCATGTGCTGCCAGCGCATGGTTTCGGCCGATTCGAAGCCGAGCAGCACATCGGCGGTGCCCGGCGTGATCTGCGGCGACAGCACCCGCTGGCCGAAACGCAGGTGCGAGGAAACGACGCCGCCACGCTGCGCCATACCGGCGACTTCGGTTTTCTTGACGTCATGGCCAAGGGTGATGGCCGCTTCGGCAAGAATTTCGGTCGCCGTCATGACGCCCTGGCCGCCAATGCCGACGACGAGGATATTGGTGTTTTCGCTCATCTCAGACCCCGCAGCCCTTGACCAGCCGGATCGGCGAAACCGGCACATGATGGACGATGGCATCCGGCGCGCAGGGCTGGACGCACAGGCCACAACCGGTACACACCGAGGTCTCAATACGCACGAAGGCAAGATCGACTTCGCGACCGTTTGGCTTGACCTCCTTGCCGCGCCGTGTGACGTGGATCGCCGGGCAACCGACGTCGATGCAGTTGCCGCAGCCGGTGCACTTGTCGTCGATGACCTCGAAGGGCTTGAGCTTGTGGTAATCCTTGACCAGCACGCAGGGCTGGTCGGTGATGATGACCGAGACCTCCGGCACCTTCACTTCGTCGCGGATGGTCTTGAACAGGACCGGCAACTGGTAGGGGTCGACGACATGGATGCGCTCCTTGTTAACGCCGAGCGCCTCGACCAGCATGGCAAAATCGACACGCGGCGCCTCTTCGCCGTAGATATCGCGACCGTTGCCAGGATTGTCCTGGCCGCCGGTCATGCCGACCGCGCGGTTGTCGAGCAGCAGCACGGTGACGTTGCCCTTGTTGTAGACGATATCGAGCAGCCCCTGCATGCCCATGTGCAGGAAGGTCGAGTCGCCGATCACGGCCAGAATGCGCTTGTCCTTGTCGGCCTCGCCGCGACCCTTGTCGAGACCGAGCGCGATGCCCATCGAGGCGCCCATCGAGATGCAGGTGTCGAGGGCGTTCCACGGATGACCGGCGCCCAGCGTGTAGCAGCCGATGTCACCGGAGATGGTCAGGTTGCGCACCTGCGACAGGGTGTAATAGACGCCGAGGTGCGGGCAGGCCACGCACATGGTCGGCGGCCGCGGGAAAACCTGCATTGCTGCGGTCGACCGCCCATTTTGGCCATTTTCCGGCACGCTTTCGCCGAGCAGGCGGGCGATGGCCGGACGCAGCACGTTCGGCGACAGTTCGCCCTGCAGGGGCAGGATTTCCTTGCCGATGACCTTGATGCCCTGCGCCTTCAGCTCGGTCTCGACCAGTGGTTCGACTTCCTCGACGACGACGACCTGATCGACCAGCGCCGCCAGTTCGCGACATTTTTCGAACGGCACCGGACAGGAGAAGCCCAGCTTGAGCACCGGCGCGTCCGGGAAGGATTCCTTGACGTGCATGTAGGCGGGGCCGGAAGCGATGAAACCGACGCGCCGGTCGCTGCCCGGCTCGATGAAATTCAGTGCCGAAACCTCGGCCTCCTTGCGCAACTCCTCGGCACGGGCGAACATCAGCGGGATGCGCTTGCCGGCGCCGGACGGCGTCATGACCCAGCGTGCCGGATCCTTCTTGAAGCCAGCCGATGCCTTCTCGCCGCGCTCGCCGACCGTGACCAGACCCTTGACGTGGTTGATGCGGGTCGTCATGCGCAGGATGACTGGCACCTGGAAGCGCTCGGACAACTCGTAGCCGTAGAGCGTCATCGCATAGGCCTCCTGCGAATCGGCCGGCTCGAGCACGGGCACATGGGCGAAACGACCCCAATAGCGGGAATCCTGCTCGTTCTGCGACGACGAAAGCCCGACGTCGTCGGCGATCGCAATGACCAGACCACCGATCACGCCGGTCAGCGTCAACGTCATCAAGGCATCGGAAGCGACGTTCATGCCGACATGCTTCATGCAGCAGAACGAACGCGAACCGGCATAGGCCGCGCCAATCGCCACTTCCAGCGACACTTTTTCATTGACCGACCACTCGGCATAGAGATCCGGGTAGGTCGAGATCACTTCAAGCATCTCGGTGGACGGTGTGCCTGGGTAGGCGGCCGCAACCCTGACCCCCGCCTCCCAGACGGCGCGGGCGACTGCTTCGTTACCAGACATCAGAACCCGGCTGGCGGCCGGTACGGGCATGACTGCGGCCATGACGACTCCTCGATCAGCAATAGCAAACCGCTCATTATACGAAGGGGCGCAACCGGGCTTTTGATGCAACGCAAGGCGGCCTGCATTTCTTTCGCATCCGGACCTGACGCGCCGCATGGCGATTTCGGATTTCGCCAACCTGAATCAAAGCCGCATCATCGCCAGCCGGGGAAAATCATAATTTCGAATGGCAGCGAGACAATTCATGGCCGAAGCGGTTCTTCAGGCCCAACCGGGCCTCCCGCACGCGGAAACAGGACGCATCCCCGGCAACAAGGGGATCTGGGTCGGCATTACCTGCGAAATCGTCGAGTTCGTCGTACTGTTCGCCGTCTACTTCGTTGCGCGCGCGCATTTTCCCGATGCCTTTCATGAAGGCGCGCAACGCCTGTCCCTGGTTTCCGGCACGGTCATCACGCTGCTGATGGTGACCAGCAGCTACTTCATCGCCTGCTCGGTCAACGCCATCCGCAACGGGCGCCAGCGCAGTTCGCTGCTGTGGTTGATCGCCGGCCTGATCGTCGCACTCGGCTATCCGATCGCCAAATTTCTCGAAATCCGCTGGAACCTCGCGCACGACATCAACGGCAGTTCCGGCATCTTCTTCACCGTTTACTATTACCTGACCTTCAACCATCTGGTTCATGCCACCTGGGGCATCCTCGGCATTCTCTGGGTACTCGCCCGCCTGCTGTTCGAAGGCTATTCGGCAGAGGAGCATTCCGGCCTGGACGCCCTGGCCAGCTACTGGCACGCAACCGACATCATCTGGCTGGTGATCTTTCCACTGTTTTACGTACTCGCCTGACCATGAACACGCGCGACAACTTTCCTACCCTGACCCTCACCTGGCTGGCGCTGGTCGTGCTGACGCTGGTCAGCCTCGGCCTCGGCGAATGGTTTCGCGCCGCCCACTGGCTACCACTGCTGGTCGCCGCGATCATCTGGCTCAAGGGCGCGATGGTGGCCCGCTATTTCATCGAGTCGCATCTCGCGCACCCCTTCATCACCCGACTGCTGCGGGTGTTCATCGCCATTGCCCCGGTCGCGCTGGTTCTTACCGCGTTTTTCGGCGACACGCTGGCCCGCTGGGCCTCGCTCTAAGCCACGCCCCCAACTACACCAACGGCCGGCATCAGTTTTCCTCCGGCACCACCCGGATCGCGCCGCAGGGACACTCAGCGGCGCACATGCCACAGCCCTTGCAGTAGTCGTAGTTGAATGCGAAGCGCTTGCCGGGACCGAGCTTGATCACCGCGTTGTCGGGACAGACGCCATAACAGTTGTCGCACTCGAAGCAGTTGCCGCAGGACATGCAGCGGCGCGCCTCGAACAGCGCGTTGTGCTCGTCGAGGCCGCCAAGTACTTCCTCGAAGGTGGACTGGCGGCGGATGATGTCGAGCACCGGGCGTACGGTCTTTGGCGCGTCGGAGTAGTACCAGGGGTTCATGCGCTCGAAGGTCGCGAGTTCGTGCTTGGGCGGCGGCACATAGCGCTCGCCGCGCAGCCAGGCGTCGATGGCGCGCGCAGCCTTCTTGCTGTGACCGATGGCGACGGTGACGGTGCGCTCGCTGCCGGCCATGTCGCCGCCGGCGAAGATGCCGGGATGGCCGGTCATCATGCCGGCGTCGACCTGGATCAACCCGCGGTCGACGACCAGTCCCGGCACGTTTTCGAGCAAGGAGAGGTCGGCGTCCTGACCAAGTGCGAGCACCACCGAGTCGGCCTCGATACGCTCGAATTCGCCGGTCGGCTGCGGGAAACCATTGTCATCGAGCGCCATCTTCTCGACCATGATTTCCGATTCGCCGGCTTCCTTGATGGTCGACAGCCATTTGATCGAGATGCCTTCCTGCAGCGCCTCCTCGACCTCGAAGTCGTGGGCCGGCATCTTGTCGCGCGTGCGACGGTAGACGATGATGGCTTCTTCAGCGCCGAGGCGCTTGGCGGTGCGCGCGACGTCCATGGCGGTGTTGCCGCCGCCGTAGACGACAACGCGGCGACCAAGCATGGGCGCGGTTTCATCCTCCATGTCATGCAGAACGGAGACCGCGTCGAGCACCTTGTTGGCATCACCGGCCGGGATATAGGCGCGCTTGGCGAGGTGCGCGCCGACGCCGAGGAAACAGGCGTCGAAGGCCTGTTCCGCCATGACCTGACGCAGATCGGTCACCTTGGTATCAAGCTTGAGTTCGACACCGTAGTCGAGAATGCGCTGGATTTCCGCGTCGAGCACATCGCGCGGCAACCGGTATTTGGGAATGCCGTAGCGCAACATGCCGCCGGGCTGCTCCGCCGCCTCTAAAATCACCACATGATGGCCGATGCGCCGCAATTGATAGGCGGCCGAGAGGCCGGCCGGACCGGCGCCAACCACCAGGACGCGCTTGCCGGTGGACGGCGCGGGCGCGTCGAATTGCCAGCCGCGCTTGATCGCCTCGTCACCGAGGAAGCGTTCGACCGAGTTGATACCGACTGCGGCATCGATGTTCTGGCGGTTGCAGGCGCCCTCGCAGGGGTGATAGCAGACGCGGCCCATGATCGCGGGCAGGGGATTGTTGACGGTCAATGCTCGCCAGGATTGTTCGTAGTCGCCGCTTTCGGCATGGAACAGCCAGCCCTGGATGTTCTCACCGGCCGGGCAGGAAGCGTTGCAGGGCGGCAGGCGATCGACGTATTCGGGGCGCGAGGTACGCCACGAGCCGGTGCGGTTGGCCAGCGAGGAACCTGGATCGAGGGTGATGGCGAAAGGCTTGTCCATTAGCGTTCTCCCTGCCCGAGCAGGCCATAGCGTTTGATGTTGCGGTCTGCCATCGCTTGCAGTCTGGCAATCACCGCCACATTCGGCTGTTTGCCGAACAGGTGCGCGTAGCGCTTCTGCGGTTTCAGATATTCCTCCACCGGCATCTGCCGCCTGATCGCCAGCACCGACTTTATTTCGCCGTGCTCGGCTTCGAACACCGGGAAGATGCCGGTCTCCTTGGCGAGCCGCGCCATGTGGATGGTTTCCTGCGAGGCCGTGCCCCAGCCGAGCGGACAAGGCACGAGAATGTGGATATAGCGCGCGCCGCGAATCTCCATGGCACGGCGCACCTTGGCTTCGAGGTCGCGCAGATCGGCCACAGTCGCCGTTGCAACATAGGGGATGTCGTGCGCCAGCGCGATCGCCGGCACGAACTTGCCTTGGCCGAAGACGTTGCCCGGTTCGGGACCGACGGCCATGGTGGTGGCCGTGCGCGCCGCCGGCGGCGTGGCGGAGGAACGCTGGACGCCGGTGTTCATGTAGCCTTGGTTGTCATAGCAGATGTAGAGCACGTCATCATTGCGCTCGAACATGCCGGACAGGCAGCCGAAGCCGATATCGGTTGTTCCACCGTCGCCGCCTTGGGCGACCACGCGGACATCCTGCGCCTGCTCGCCCTTCTTCCGCTTGACCTTGATCGCGGCGGCGATGCCGGTAGCGACCGCGGCGGTGTTGCCGAACAGCGAATGAATCCACGGAATCTGCCACGAGGTTTCGGGATAGGGCGTGGAGAAAACCTCGAGGCAGCCGGTGGCGTTGGCGGCGACGAGCTGGCCGTCGGTGGCCTCCATCGCGGCGTCGATCGCATAACGTGCACCCAGCGCCTCGCCGCAACCCTGACAGGCGCGGTGACCGGAATTGAGCGAGTTGAAGCGCTTGGCGCTGGCCTGCACGCTGCGCTCTTCGGGCGCGAGCAGGCGGTTGCCGACGGTGAAGGTGCCAGTCTGGTAGAACTTGACGGGTTGAAAGGACATTAGTGGTTACCTCTCAATAATTCCGCGCGCCGACCACGCCGACGTCGCGCAGCAGCGCCTCGGCGACCGGTCCGCTACGGCGACGTACTTTCTCGCGTTCGAGTTGTTTGTTGACGGCCTTCCAGTCGAGATCGAGAAAGGTCACCAAATCCAGTTCTTCGCGGGTCGCTTTTTCGAACAAGGCGGTCAGAGATTTCACCGTGATGGCGCGGCCGCCAAGACCGGCGATGACCGTGAAACCTTTCAGCCCCATGCCGGTGACCGCCATCCGGACGTCGGTCGCGACGATGCCGCCAATCCCGACGGCGAGACTTTTTTCCAGCACGACGAAGCGCTTGCAGTTCTTCAGGGCCGCGGCGACAGCGGCGAGCGGGAAGGGGCGGTAGCTGGTGATGCCGAGCACGCCAATCTTGTGGCCGCCATTTTCCGGCTGGCGCATGGCGTCGACGGTGTCCTTGATCGTGCCCAGCACCGAACCCATCGCAACCACGACGGTTTCGGCATCATCGGTCATGTAGGTGCGCAGCAGTCCGCCTGAATCGCGCCCGAATACCGACCTGAATTCCGCCGCCAGTTGCGGGATGCGCTCCAGTGCCTGCATCTGCTTGGCGTGAGCGAGATAGCGCACTTCCGTGAAGGCTTCCGGGCCGACCATCGCACCGATCGAGACCGGCTCGTTCGGGTCGAGCACCTGGCGCGGTTCGTAGGGCGGCAGGTAGGCGTCGACCTGCGCTTGATCCGGCATGTCAACGCGCTCGTAGGCGTGGGTGAGGATGAAGCCGTCCATGCACACCATCACCGGCATCGAGAGTTCCTCGGCCAGCTTGAAGGCCTGAATGTGCAGGTCGAGCGCTTCCTGGTTGGTTTCGGCGAATAACTGAATCCAGCCACAATCACGCTGCGAGAGTGAATCAGAGTGATCGTTCCAGATGTTGATCGGAGCACCGATGGCGCGATTGGCGACGGTCATGACGATGGGCAGACCGAGGCCTGAGGCGTTGTACACCGCCTCCACCATGAACAGCAGGCCCTGCGAGGCGGTCGCCGTGTAGCTTCTCGCCCCCGCCGCCGATGCACCGATGGCCACCGACATGGCGGCAAATTCGGATTCGACGTTGATGTACTCGCAGTCGGCGAGCGCGCCCTCTTTCACCATTTCGCCCAGCGCCTCGACTATGTGCGTTTGCGGGGAAATCGGATAGGCGCAGATGACTTCCGGGCGGCAGAGCGCTACCGCTTCGGCGACGGCGCGCGAACCTTCGGTTTGCTTAAGCATGGACCGCCTCCATTTCCTGCCGTACGATCTTGTAGGCTTCGGTCGCGGCAACGATATTGCCATCAGCCACCTTGCCCGAAAACTTGCCGCGGATGGCCTTGATAACCGACGCCAACTGGATGATGCCCGACACGGCGGCAAAGCCACCGAGCAGCGGCATGTTCGGCACTGGCCGGCCGACATGCTTGAGCGCCAGATCAGTGGCGGAGACCGTGCGTAGACGTTCGACACGATGGCTCTTCACAAAATCGGCAAGCCCGAGTTCCTCGAAAGTCTTGTTGGTATTGATGAGAATGTAGCCGTCCGGCTTCAAGCCAGCGAAGACATCGACCTGATGCAATAAGGTCGGATCCTGGATGATCAGCGCGTCGGGCTCCATGATCGGCTCGCGCAGGCGGATTTCCTGGTCGGCAATGCGACAGAACGCCACCACTGGCGCCCCGGTGCGCTCCGAACCAAAGCTGGGAAACGCTTGGGCGTGCCGACCTTCTTCAAAAGCGGCGATCGACAGCATCTCGGCGGCGGTGACGACGCCCTGGCCACCGCGCCCGTGTATTCGAACCTGGAACATTGTCTTCTCCTTTTGTTCCAAGGATACGTTAGCTGCTGCCAGTTGCGTAGCTATTGTGGAAATCCCTTATTGCACAATGCGGATTATTATCCTACGATGTGAAACATGTGAATAAATTTGGTTTGCCTACCCGGCAGGCTTAATCTGTCGCAAGACCCGATCCACACACCGGTGGATCGGTCCCCATCAGAGCAACTCCAACAGGAGGAGATATGTCAGAGAATCAATCCAGTGCCAAGCTATCCGGTGTTGTATCCGTTCCCGATGGCGACCCGCAGGAAACCAGTGAATGGATCGAGGCGCTGGAAGGCGTCATCGCGCAGGAAGGCGCTGACCGTGCCCATTACCTGATCGAGAAACTGATCGGCCAGGCACGCGAGGACGGCATCGACATCCCGTATTCGGCCTATACCGAATACATCAACACCATCCCGGTCGACCAGCAGCCCAAGTATCCGGGTAATGCCGACATGGAAATCAAGATTCATTCATACATCCGCTGGAACGCGATGGCCATGGTGGTGCGTGCCAACAAGGACACCAACGTCGGCGGCCATATTGCCTCCTTCGCTTCGGCCGCCGCGCTGTACGACGTGGGGTTTTCGCATTTCTGGCATGCGCCGAGTGCTGAACATGGCGGCGACCTGATCTTCTTCCAGGGTCATTCGGTCCCCGGTGTTTACGCCCGCGCCTTCATGCTCGGCCGCCTGAGCGAAGAGCAGATGGACAACTTCCGCCAGGAAACCGGCGGCAAGGGCATTTCCTCCTACCCGCACCCGTGGCTGATGCCGGATTTCTGGCAATTCCCGACCGTTTCCATGGGCCTCGGCCCGATTCAGGCCATTTATCAGGCCCGTTTCATGAAGTACCTTGACTCACGCGGACTGGCCAAGGCCGGTGATCGCAAGGTCTGGGCTTTCCTTGGCGACGGCGAAACCGACGAAGTCGAATCGCTTGGCGCCATCGGCATGGCCGGCCGCGAAAAACTGGATAACCTGATTTTCGTCATCAACTGCAATCTGCAGCGCCTGGACGGCCCGGTACGCGGCAACGGCAAGATCATTCAGGAACTCGAAGGCGAGTTCCGCGGCTCGGGCTGGAATGTCATCAAGCTGGTCTGGGGTACCCACTGGGACACCCTCCTCCAACGCGACAAGAAAGGCATCCTGAAGCGCCGGATGATGGAATGTGTGGACGGCGAATACCAGACCTTCAAGGCCAAGAACGGTGCCTACGTGCGCGAGTATTTCTTCAACACGCCGGAACTCAAGGAACTGGTCGCCGACTGGACCGACGACGAAATCTGGCAACTGAACCGCGGCGGCCACGATATCTTCAAGATTTTTTCGGCCTATCAGGCGGCCATTACGCACAAGGGCGCGCCGACCCTGATCCTGGCCAAGACGATCAAGGGCTTTGGCATGGGCCAGGCTGGCGAGGCAATGAATACGTCGCACCAGCAGAAAAAACTGGATGTCGAGCAGATCGCCCGCTTTCGCGACCGCTTCAGCCTGCCGGTGGCGGACGACAAGCTGGCCGATCTGCCCTACCTGAAGTTCGCCGAAGACTCCGAGGAATACAAATACATGCGCCAGCGTCGCATGGATCTGGGTGGGTTCATTCCGCAACGCCGGCGCAAGGCCGAGCCGCTCGCGGTCCCGCCGCTCGATACATTTGCCGCCTTGCTCAAGGCCTCCGGCGAAGGCCGCGAATTGTCGACGACGATGGCCATCGTCCGCATCATGAACATGATGTTGAAGGACAAGAATGTCGGCAAGAACGTCGTGCCCATCGTGCCGGACGAGTCCCGCACCTTCGGCATGGAAGGCATGTTCCGCTCGGTCGGCATCTGGAATCAGCAAGGCCAGAACTATGTGCCGGAAGACCATGACCAGTTGATGTTCTACAAGGAATCGAAGACCGGTCAGGTGCTCCAGGAAGGGATCAACGAAGCCGGCGCGATGAGCGACTGGATCGCCGCCGCCACCGCCTACTCGGTGCATGGCGTGCAGACCATTCCGTTCTACATCTGCTACTCGATGTTCGGCATGCAGCGCGTCCTCGATCTGTGCTGGGCGGCTGGCGACCAGCGCGCCCGCGGCTTCCTGATCGGCGGCACCGCCGGCCGCACGACGCTGAACGGCGAAGGCCTGCAGCACGAGGACGGTCACAGCCTGATTCTCTCCAACCTGATCCCGAACTGCGTCTCCTACGACCCGACCTTCCAGTACGAAGTCGCCGTCATCGTCCAGGACGGCATGCGCCGCATGCATCAGGAGCAGGAAGACATCTTCTACTACATCACCGTGATGAACGAGAACTACGAGCACCCTGAAATGCCGGCGGGTGCTGAAGCCGACATCATCAAGGGAATGTACGCCTTCAAGGCGGGTGGCAAATCGAAGGGTCCGCGCGTGCAACTACTCGGCGCCGGGACCATCTTCCGTGAAGTCATCGCCGCCGCCGACCTGCTCAAAAAGGACTGGGGCGTCGAGGCTGATCTGTGGGGTTGCCCGAGCTTCAACGAACTGGCCCGCAACGGTCAGGATGTTCAGCGCTGGAACATGCTGCACCCGCTGGAAGAGCCCAGGTTGTCGCATGTCGAGCAAAAGCTGTCTGGCGCCAAGGGCCCGGTCATTGCTGCCACCGACTACATCAAGCTGCTCTCCGAGCAGATCCGTCCCTTGGTCAAGGCGCCGTATGTCACGCTCGGCACCGACGGTTTCGGCCGCTCCGACACCCGCGAGAAATTGCGTCACTTTTTCGAGGTCGACCGCCACTGGGTAACGCTGGCTGCGCTGAAGGCACTGGCCGACAACGGCGAGATCGCCCGCGAGAAGGTCGCCGCCGCTCTGGTCAAGTACGCGCTTGATCCGAACAAGCCCAACCCGATGTCGGTTTAATCAGGGAGAGACGCCATGAGCCAAATCATTGAAGTCACCGTCCCCGATATTGGCGATTTCGCCGAGGTTCCCGTCATTGATTTGTTCGTCAAGGTCGGCGACAGCATCAAGGTAGACGACGCCATCGTCACCCTGGAATCCGACAAGGCAACGATGGATGTACCGAGCACGGTTGCCGGCGTGGTCAAGGAAGTATTGGTCCAGCTCGGCTCCAAAGTCGGCGAAGGGGCGCTGCTGATCAAGGTGGAAACAGGTGCTGCCGCAGCGCCCACCCCGCAAGCTGCCGCGCCGGTGCCGGCTGCAGCCCCGGCTGTCGCCCCCGCTGTTGGCGGCGGCCTCGTTGACGTGAAGGTGCCGGATATCGGCGACTTCTCCGACGTGCCAGTCATCGACCTGTTCGCCAAGGTCGGCGACAGCATCAAGGTCGACGATGCCATCGCCACCCTGGAATCCGACAAGGCGACGATGGATGTGCCTTCCACTGTCGCCGGCGTGATCAAGGAAGTACTTGTTCAGCTCGGCTCCAGGGTCAGTGAAGGCGCTGTGCTGATAAAGGTGGAAACGGGTGCTTCAGCACCCGCTGCCGCCCCGCAAGCCACCACTCCGGCGCCAGTTGCAGCCGCGTCGACCCCAGGGCCAGCCGCTGCTTCCATGGTCGCAGCAACTGCTCAGATCGCGCCGACTCCGGGCCTGCCGCTCGGCGCCAAGGTACATGCCTCGCCGTCCGTCCGGGCCTACGCCCGCGAACTCGGCGTCGATCTTACCAAGGTGACAGCGACCGGCCCTAAGAACCGAATCGTCAAGGAAGACCTGACCAAGTACGTCAAGGGCGTCATGACCGGTTCGATTTCCGGCCCGGTTGCCTCGGCGACCGGCGGTGTGGTCGGTGGTGGCATACTCGATCTGCTGCCCTGGCCGAAGGTTAATTTCGAGAAGTTCGGTGAAATCGAAGTCAAGCCGCTGTCGCGCATCAAGAAGATTTCCGGCCAGAACCTGTCGCGCAACTGGGTGATGATCCCGGCCGTGACCTACCACGAAGACGCCGACATTACTGATCTCGAAGCTTTCCGCGTCCAGTTGAACAAGGAAAACGAGAAGTCCGGCAACAAGCTGACCATGCTCGCCTTCCTGGTCAAGGCCTGCGTCAAGGCCATGCAGCGCTTTCCGGAATTCAACTCCTCGCTCGACGGCGACAATCTGGTGATGAAGAAATACTTCAACATCGGTTTCGCCGCCGATACGCCGAATGGTCTGGTCGTCCCGGTGATCAAGAATGCCGACAAGAAGGGCGTCTTCGAGATTGCCAAGGAAAGCGGCGAACTGGCCAAGCAAGCCCGTGACGGCAAACTGAAACCGGCCGACATGTCCGGCGCCTGCTTCACCATTTCCAGCCTCGGCGGCATCGGTGGCACCTACTTCGCGCCCATCGTCAATGCCCCGGAAGTCGCCATCCTCGGGGTAAACAGGTCAGCCCTGAAGCCGGTCTGGGACGGCAAGCAATTTGTACCGCGCCTGACCCTGCCGCTGTCGCTGACCGCCGACCACCGCGTCATCGACGGCGCGCTGGCCACCCGCTTCAACGTCTATGTCGCCGAACTGCTGGCCGACATGCGTCGGATGATCGTTTAAGGGGAATGCAATGAGTCAGCTTATTGAAGTCAAAGTCCCCGATATTGGCGATTTCGCCGATGTGCCGGTCATCGACCTGTTCATCAAAGTCGGCGACACGATCAAGGTAGACGATGCGATCGCGACGCTGGAATCCGACAAGGCGACGATGGATGTGCCATCCACGGTCGACGGCGTCGTCAAGGAAGTTTTGGTCCAGCTTGGCTCGCGCGTCAGCGAAGGCGCTGTGCTGATCAAGATCGAAGCGGGTGCCGCTGCTGCGGTCAACCCGGAAAAAGCGCCAAAAACGGAATCTGCACCAGTCGCCACGGCCGCCCCGGCGCCGGTCGCCGGCAGCCATGCCGGCGGTGCCGACATCGAGTGCGAGATGCTCGTCCTCGGCGCCGGCCCCGGTGGTTACTCGGCCGCCTTCCGCTCGGCCGACCTCGGCATGAAGACGGTCATCGTCGAGCGCTACGCCACCCTCGGCGGCGTCTGCCTCAACGTTGGCTGCATTCCGTCCAAGGCGCTGCTGCACGTCGCCGCAGTCATGGAAGAAGCCCAGTATGCGGCTGACCTCGGCGTCACCTTTGCCGCACCAACCATTGATATCGACAAGCTGCGCGCCCACAAGGACAAGGTCGTTGGCAAGCTGACCGGCGGCCTGGCCGGCATGGCCAAGGGCCGCAAGGTCGACATCGTGCGCGGCTATGGTTCCTTCCTCGATGCCAACCACATCGAGGTCGAGGAAACCACCGGCAGCAGCCAGGAAAAAACCGGCGTCAAGAAGATCATCAAGTTCCAGAAGTGCATCATCGCCGCCGGTTCGGCTGCCATGCACCTGCCCTTCATCCCAAAAGACCCGCGCATCGTCGACTCGACCGGTGCGCTCGAACTGCGCTTCGTACCGAAAAAGATGCTGGTCATCGGCGGCGGCATCATCGGTCTGGAAATGGCCACGGTGTACTCGACGCTGGGTTCAAAAGTCGATGTCGTCGAAATGATGGACGGCCTGATGCAAGGCCCCGACCGCGACGCCGTCAAGGTTTGGGAAAAACAGAACCTGTCGCGCCTCGACAAAATCATGCTGAAGACCAAGACGGTCGCTGTCGATGCCAAGGACGATGGCCTGTGGGTCAAGTTCGAAGGCGAAGCGGCGCCGAATGCCGACGCCGTGCGTTACGACATGATCCTGCAAGCCGCCGGCCGTTCGCCGAACGGCAAGAAGATCGCCGCCGAAAAAGCCGGCGTCGCCGTCACCGACCGTGGCTTCATCAACGTCGATGCCCAGATGCGGACCAATGTGCCGCACATCTTCGCCATCGGCGACCTCGTCGGCCAGCCCATGCTCGCCCACAAGGCGGTGCATGAAGCGCACGTCGCCGCCGAAGTCGCCGCCGGCCACAAGGCCGCCTTCGATGCCACGGTGATTCCCGGCGTCGCCTACACTCACCCGGAAGTGGCGTGGGTCGGCTACACCGAGGAACAGGCCAAGAAGGAAGGCCGCAAGGTCGAAGCCGCCAAGTTCCCGTGGGCCGCTTCCGGTCGCGCCATCGCCAACGGTGCCGAGTACGGCTTCACCAAACTGATCTTTGATGCCGAAACGCATCGCGTCATCGGCGGTGCCATCGTCGGCCCGAATGCCGGCGACATGATCGGCGAAGTCTGCCTGGCCATCGAAATGGGTTGCGACGCAGTCGATATTGGCAAGACCATCCATCCGCACCCAACGCTGGGCGAAACGGTTGGCATGGCCGCCGAAGTGGCGCATGGCACCTGTACTGACATACCGCCACCGCGCAAGAAATAGCACCGCCGGTTAAAATGGCGCTGGGCGACGGCATCCCCGTCGCCCTTTTTTTCCTCTTTGAAACGCCATGACCACCACCGCCAACCTGCCCCGCCGCTCTACCGAGGAGCAAGCCCGCCTCGAATCCATGTTGCGCGATATGTTCGAGCACCGCATCAGCTTCAACGAAGTGCTCGGTTTCCACGTCGAATCGCTCGGCCCTGACGCCGCGTCCATCTCGTTCGCCATGCGCCCCGAACTGGTCGGCCACTATCTGCATGGCCGCCTGCATGGCGGCGTCATCTCGACCGCGCTCGACACGGTTGGCGGATTCGTCGTCACTGTGGCAATCGGCGAGAAATACGCCAGCGAAAGCGCGGCCCAGGTCGCCCATCGCTTCGGGCGGGTCGGCACCATCGACCTGCGGGTCGACTACCTGCGCCAGGGCATCGGCAAAAAATTCACGGCCAGCGGACAGATTACCCGCCTCGGTGGCCGCATTGCCTCGGTACAGATGACGCTGGAGAACGAAACCGGCCTCCTGCTAGCGACTGGCTCCGGTTCCTACATCGTCAGCTGAGATCGCTCAAAGTATCGGCACGCCCTGGTGCTCGCCGCGCTCGTACACCACGTTGGCGCGACCGACGATCAGCGGATCGAGATTGCCGATGCGCGCCGTATCCTTGTTCGTGTAGGGCAATTTGTGCAGGATGTAGCGCAAGGCATTCAGGCGCGCCCGCTTCTTGCAGTTGGATTTGATCACGGTCCAGGGCGCATCGGCCGTGTCGGTGTGGAAGAACATCGCCTCCTTGGCCTTGGTGTAGTCATCCCACTTGTCGAGTGAGGCCACGTCGATCGGTGACAGCTTCCATTGTTTCAGCGGGTGCACCTTGCGCTCGCCGAAACGGCGACGCTGCTCCTCGCGGCTGACCGAGAACCAGAACTTGATCACGTGGGTGCCGTTGCGCACCAGCATGCGTTCGAACTCGGGCGCCTGACGGACGAATTCGACATACTCCTGTTCCGAACAGAAGCCCATGACCCGCTCGACGCCGGCCCGGTTGTACCAGGAGCGGTCGAACAGCACAATTTCGCCATTGGTCGGCAGATGTTCGACATAACGCTGGAAATACCACTGACCGCGCTCGATTTCGCTTGGTTTCTCCAGCGCGACGACGCGGGCACCCCGCGGATTGAGGTGTTCCATGAAACGCTTGATCGTCCCCCCCTTGCCCGCCGCATCGCGACCCTCGAAGAGAATGACGACCTTCTGGCCGGTTTCCTTCACCCACGCCTGCAACTTGAGCAATTCAACCTGCAGACGGTATTTCTGGCGCTCGTAATTGCGGCGCAGCATCAGGTTACGGTAGGGATAACCACCACCGCGCCAATCCCTTACCAATTCCTCGTCCGGATTGGGCGCCCGCTCGCCCATGACCATGCGCTGCTCCTTGAGCAGCCCCTTGAGCAAGGCCAGCGAATCGTCGATCGGCAACCCGGCGATGACATCGCGCAAGGCGCCCATTTTCGACTCCTGGGCGCCGTCGACCGCGGCATGCACGACAAATCCCTCGATGCCCGCCTGGGTGGCCGTGGGCGGAATGTCCCCCTTGGCCACCTGACGACTCCGGACCGCCCTCGCCTTTGGCTGAATACCGACCTGCGGCGCGCCAGCAACTGTAATTTTCCTGGTAGCCATATTCCCTCCGTCTTGATGCAAAGGGTCTATTTCACGGCAAACCAGGGTTCGTGTCTACTCCAAAAACTCAGCCGGAATCACCGCACGCAGAACCGTTTGCGTTTCACCTTGACGAACACGGTTGCTCAGCCACCATAACGCCCCCTTCTTGATCGTCCATTCCGACTCGCTGCCCGCCAGAAGCAGCGAGGCCATCCGCCCCAGTGAGGGTTGATGGCCGACAATCAGGACGGAATTGCTGGCCGCCGGCCAACCCGAAGCGGCAATGAGTTCGGAAACGCAAACCTCGGGGCCGATTTTGCGCAGGGTTTCAAACGGCAGCTTGAGCGCCTCGGCGGTCTGCTGCGTGCGTACTGCCGGGCTGACGATGATGCGCAAATCCCTAGGTTGATGCGCGCGTATCCACTTCGCCATCACCCGTGCCTGCTTCTCGCCGCGCTGCGTCAAGCGCCGCTTCAAGTCGTCCTCACCGTCTTCCGCCTCGGCATGGCGCCACAACAACAAATCCATCGTCGAACCCTCCTGTAAATCCGGCATCATCGCTCTCCAAGGTTACAAAGGCATTTCAGGAGTATAAGTACGATTCTGGCCTGTTCGCCAGCCAGCCGAGCAGTTATCATTCAGACTTGTTCATGCCAGCCAGACGATGATGCGCATATCCCTTCCAGCCGCTTTCCTGATCTCCGCCCTGCTTGCCGCTTGCGCATCCGACAAGGACGCACTGACATCCAAGGACATCCCGCAAAGTGGCGCGCTCAGGGTGCACCCGGGTCTGCTCGGCGCCTCTGCCGCGCCCCAGGCGCCGGCCATGGCTGATCCCGCCGTGGCGCCCGCGGAACAACCGGGCACCCGCTAGCCCACCAGTTGCAAGACCAGCAATGGCGCCCCTAGCGCTTTCCCGCGAGTCGACGTAAAAAGCCCCGGCGCGAGGGGGTTTCAGGACCGCCGGTTGAATCGGCGCTCGCATCAGGTAGATCAGACGGTGGCACGACAGCAGGTATCTCATCGCCGCAGATTCCACGCATGACCTGATTGGCAAGCCTGATCGCCGCCGCCATGTCCGGCAAGGAGGCGACCGTGGCAACCAGCGGCGCGTGCTGGTAGGGGCCAAGCTGCGGGTCTTCCAGTGCTGTGAAAGCTACAGCCCCGTGCGGCAGTTCGACGTATCGGCGCTGGCCAGCCGGAATATCACCCCACAAGCTCCCGCCGCCGGGCAACAGCACGAGGTCCATGCACCAAGGTGTAATCACGACACCAAGCCAGTCGCCCTTGTAGCGAGAAAATCCAACACTGGTGCAGATCAGGAGAGAATTGACCGGACCCGGTTCGGTGCGTTCGCGAAAACAACGCGTAACCAGTTCTCCCGGATTTTCTTCATGTGACGGAATGGGACCGTGAGTCACTGCGTTTTGCACGGCTTCTTGCGCATGTAAGCAATCCATTCGGCAAAGGAAATTTCGCGCACCTCCGGCCGGCGCCGCTCAACGCTCTTGCGGCGCTCACTCCAGCCGGACGGCGGCCCACAGTCCTCGTCTCGCCGATCATCACCCGAACGTTTATTCCTCGAATACTTCATTACATGTCCCGCTTGTTACCTGATCGGCCGAGATGCAAATTCATTGCTGCACCGTAGCCTGTTTCAAGTGTCTGCCGATTCCGAGGATGAAACAGTGAAGGATTTCACGGTGCACAAAAAATGCTGCCGCAAGCACCCGACACCGTGAAATATGTCTGGCAATCACACAACTTCCTGCCGCGCGACGCGGAAAATCATGCCGCCGCGCAATCAGGCAATCCCGGTCACCATGGACATTTTCAGATTCAGTGCCAGAAAAGCAAAAGCCCGGTCCCGGGGACCGGGCTAAGTGCTTGATTTTTCTTGGAAATCGCGGAATCGAACCACAGACACGCGGATTTTCAATCCCCAATTTTCTGAATTTTTCGGCGTTGATTGCCATTCGCAAAATTACAGAAATTACTATGCTTCAATGAGTTGTATGTGCAGCCAATAATCCGAGTGTTGATTTAGATTGAGCTCCATCCTATAATATGGCTACATGGTGGCTACATGGCGACAGGAGGCCGGATTATGGAACGCGTTAGACTCACTCTGGAACGGATAGCAGAGTTCGCTTGCCCGGAAGGAAAGCAACAGGCTTTCTTGTGGGATACCGAAGCGCCAGGGCTGGCCGTGCGGGCAACAGCGCGTGGGGCGAAGTCGTTTATTTTCGAGTCCAAGCTAAACCGCCGCACCATCCGCATAACTTTGGGCGACGTTCGGGTATGGGTACTCAAATCAGTTTGGGCTAAGGGCAAGGAAACCCAGCGTGGTGCGCGTGAAGAAGCCAGCCGCCTGAAAACCATAATTGACCAAGGCAGAGACCCCCGGCAAGTATCTGCCGACGAAATGGCCGCAGAGCAAGGCAAGCGCGACGAACAGGCCGCCGCCGCTCTGGCAGAGGATGAAAAGGCCCGCCGCAGTGAAATCACCGTGGGCGAAGTTTGGGGGCGATATATCGAGGCCCGCCGCGCCAAGTGGAGCGAGCGCCATTTATTCGACCACCAGAAAGTGATTAGACCTGAGCGAACGAAGGGCGAAGGCGATACAGCCCGAACACTAACCGCCGCCGTGCTCGCCTCTCTGGCGCCGCTGCCGCTATCTGCCCTGACGCCCGAGCGCATCGGGGAGTGGCTGGAAGCCGAGACACCCAAGCGGGGCACGCAGGCCGCCTTGGCATTTCGGCTGCTGCGGGCATTTATCAACTGGTGCAACGAACAAGCCGAATATTCAGGAATCGCCGCCCCCGATGCCTGCGCCCGTAAAGTGAGCCGCGAACACTTGCCGAAAGCGAAGGCAAAGACCGACGCGCTACAGCGTGAGCAATTGCGCCTCTGGTTTGATGCCGTACGCCGGATACAGAACCCGACCATTAGCACCTATCTGCAAGGGTTATTGCTGACAGGCCCGCGCCGCGAGGAATTGGCAAGCCTGCGCTGGCAAGATGTCGATTTCCAGTGGAACAGCATTTCAATTCGGGACAAGGTAGAAGGCGAGCGTACCATCCCGCTAACGCCATATTTCGCAAGCCTGCTGCGAATGCTGAAAATGAAAAACGAAACCGCCCCCACCGTGCGCCGCCTCAAAACATTGAAAGAGCGGGGCGAGGAATGGAAGCCTTCGCCTTGGATATTCAGTAGCCAGACAAGCGAAACCGGAAAACTTGAGGAGCCGAGCATCGCACACCGCAAGGCACTAGCCGCCGCTGGCCTGCCGCCTGTTTCGCTTCATGGCCTTCGCCGTTCCTTTGGTACGCTCTCCGAATGGTGCGAGGTGCCCGTGGGCGTAGTCGCACAGATTCAGGGACACAAGCCGAGCGCAACCGCGGAAAAGCATTACCGGGTGCGCCCGCTAGACCTGCTGCGGATGTGGCACACCAGAATAGAAGCGTGGATTCTGGAACAGGCCGGGATTGAATTTAAGGCAGAGCAGGCACCGCAACTGCTGCCCGCATCGAGTAACGCCACGGCATAATCGAGCGCAGCCTAGTCCGGCCAGACGAACAGCTGCCATCTTCAGCGCTTGGGGGCGGCAACTATTGAAGGTTTTATGGAGGGTGTGCATATGGACAGATTTATTTCCCTAGCGCAATTGCCCGATATCTTGGCGAATTGTGAAACAGAGTTGAAGCCGTCATTCGATAAATACAAACGCGAATGGTCGAAGCGAATAATTGATGCTCTCAGAAAGGGCAACATTCGCATATTCACAGAGACAGGAATCCCCTTAGTCTTCGGCGACGAACAAACGGATTTCTGTGCAGCATTTATGCTGCGCACTGAGATTCAGACTTGGCTCGATGCGATTAGTCCTGGAATCGTGCTGGCGCCAGAGAGCAACGAGCCGCCCCCGTTTCGCCCGCGTGTTGGCTGGCAGATTGCGCTCTTCGACGCGTGGCTAGCTATTTGCAAATCACATGGAGGGCGACACCCAACCAGTGCCGAGGCGATCCGATACCTGCGAAAGAATGATACGAGCGGGACGATTCTACCTAAGACAGATGGCGGCTCTCTTTGGTGGAAACCACAGCGGGGACCAGTGGTAGCTGGCCCCGTGGAACGCGGGCGGAAGAATCTTCCTGATGTAGCCATCGATGCAGATATCCGGTTCATCGACCGGATCGCCGAACGCGGGAACGAACTTGTCGATGTCAATCATAAGGCTGTGCAGCGGCTGGTCTTCGAACGTCTCGAGGTCGCGACGGTACGTGCCGGGCTTGTCGCCTTTGGGCGCCCGGTCCTTACCGACGAACCGCCCACGGATGATGGCTAGGTCGGGCTTGTTCTCGAGGTCCGTGAGCAGGGCGGACAGTTCGAACAGATTGCTGACGGGTTTCGTGGATACCTTGAAGTTGGCCGCCTTGGCGGCGTCCTTGGAGCCGCCGTCAGTCTTGAACACTTTCGTGAGCGGAAGGGGTTCAACGCGCAGTACAACCGCGAGGTGATGCCCAATGCAGACGGTGTCTATATGCCGGCCACATACGTCGCTCTGGACGTTTTCTGCATCGAAACGGTGGTCCGCGGTATCTACTTCCCGGGGGCTACTCCGATCTTCCAACTAACTGGAATGAAGTGCGTGAACACCTACCGGCCCAGCTCAGTGCCCAAGGAGGCCAGCAAGTTGGACTTCGATGGGCACACAGCAATCAAGGTCGTTCAGGCGCACCTAATGCGCCTGTGCAATGGCCGTAAGGAAGTGGCTGAGCACCTGACCGACTATCTCGCTCACAACGTCCAGGACCCCGGCAAGAAGATCCGGCACAGCCCGGTGATCCAGGCTATCGAGGGCGACGGCAAAAGCCTGCTGGGGACGCTGCTCGCCCTGACAATGGGGGAACCGAATGTGCGGGTGATTGCCCCGGAGGTCATTAGCAAGGGCGATTTCAATGGCTGGGCAGAGGGCGCATGCGTCGGCGTACTCGAAGAGATTCGCCTCCAGGGGCAAAACCGTTTCGATGTCCTCAACTCCGTGAAGCCCTGCGTGACGAATGACACGATCTCGATCCATCGGAAGCACCTGGATCCCTACAACGCACCCAACACCATTAACTACATTGCGTTCACCAACCACAAGGACGCGTTGCCGCTCGACGATACCGACAGACGCTGGCTGGTGATCTTTGCGCCATGGGACTCGATCAAGCAGTTTGAAGAGGTTGTCGGCTGCAGCGAGAGCGAGTATTTCGAGCGACTGCATGAAATGATTTATAAGCATTCAGCCCAACTCCGCCGTTGGCTGCTTGATCGCGATCTATCGGCATTCAAACGCCACGGTCGTGCCCCTGACACCGAAGAGAAGAAAATCATGGTCTCCATGGGCGTATCTGACGAGGTGAGCACTGCCAAGGAACTGATCGCTTCCGGCGGACTTGGCTACGCCGCAAACATCGTTTCGACCAGGATGTTGTCTGCAGCCCTGAATGCAGCTGGCATTGAACCGCCGAAGAGCACCGCTATGAACAAGATGATGCTGAAACTGGGATTCCAGAAATATCCGAACTCAGTTAAATGGAATGGTGAGGCCCATCGGGTATGGACGCGGCAACCCGTAACCACTACCGAAGAGGTTCATCGCCTGTTGGATGCCACTGCGGCAGTTCAGCTTGGGGAGGATTTCAGCGATTAGCAAAACAACCTGTAACCTCGGAAAGCCTTGTGTTTACTTGGTTTCTTTAGGTTACAGGTTACAGGTTACAGGTTACAGGTTACAGGTTACAGGTTACAGAACAATAAGCCAGTAATCCGGAGAAGAAACACCAAGTACACCAGCCCACCAGGGCAGAAATTGCAGCAGCCAGGTGAAGTGGACAGACCTGTAACCCGTAACCTTCGCGGCAGTTGATTCTGGAGTCGGTGGTGAGTTACCGGATCCGAGGCGCCGCAGGGGTTTCAGATGGATGGAGCGATTGACGGGCTGATTTGCCAGATGATTTCGGCAGAACGAGGGGAATGAAATGGGTGGATGGAACAGCGGACGGCGAAACCAGGGAGGCAAGGCCACGACCAATGGGTACCGCACGCTTGACGTGCGCCGTCTGCAACGTGAAGGCGTGCTGACACCCGGCTGCACCTTCATTCGGAACTGGCTTCGGGACGGCCAAACCGTGGCATCGATCGGGATCAAGGTCGAAACCGCTCGCGCGATTCTGACCTACCAGCACCTGCGCGGTGCGGCGGAGTGGCAGCCAATGGACTACGCGGTGGTGCTCGACCGGACACCCTGCACCTTCGGCGGCCGGCGTGCCTGGTTCCGCTGCCCGTCACGCGGATGCGGGCGACGTGTGGCGCTGCTCTACCTCGGCAGCTCCGGCATCTTTGCCTGCCGGCACTGCAACCGACTGACGTATCCGTCCCAGCGCGAAAACGCCCAGGACCGCGCCGCCCGCCGCGCAGAGAAAATCCGCAACCGGCTGGGCTGGGAAGCCGGCAGCCTCAATCCGCCGGGCGACAAGCCGAAGGGAATGCATTGGCGGACGTTTGAACGACTGGTGGCCGCGCAGGACGCGTTTGCGGGCGTGATGCGGAGAGGCGTGATGCGGCGAATGCGGGCATTGGGCTGGGCGGGGGACTGCTCGGAAGCTAATATCCTCGAAGCGCTTATTGACATGATGTAGGCAGCTCGGCCCTCAGGATCAGTTGATTCAAGTGTGGAAATCAGACTTGATCTGATACTACTTGTCAGGGCGAACTTCCGCGTTCGGCCAGCTGCTGCCGTTCGATGAGTCCGGAAAACTACACTTCGAACGAAAGCTGCACTTTGAAACCTTCCGGAATGCCAATTCGCACAACTCGGCCGAAGCAGTCGCTAAGGATCCATGGCGAATCTGGCCGCTAAAAGTTTCCTAACCGGACATAGGCCAATTGTTCGGAATCGAGCATTTCATCAGTCCCCATGGCCATGATGATCTGAGCGGTGCTCATCACGCCGGTCATGACGTTCTTCGTGGCGCTCCCACTGGCCACCGGTATGCCGCCAGTGCTGGCCATCCTGCTCCCACCGATGAGGAGTCCAGGAATAGCCAGGCCGCGGCGCCTCCCAACGACCCGGTGCCCAATCGTAGCGTCCGCCCGTCCAGTTCCAGTAGCCACCCGTCCAGATATACCCCGCCACTGGCGGTGGACCGACATACTCGACACTGGGCGGCGGCGCCACCATGACGGGCTGGCCATAGTAGTACGGACGGCCGGCTGGTGCTGGTGCCACCACGCAACCGGACAGGGTAGCGGCGGCCACGAGGCTAGCCAGAACAAACGATGATTTCATTGGTTTTTCCTTCGATGAATTCCTGAGCGAATAACGCTCGCCAAAAATACTGGCTGACACTGCTGCTGCGCCTTTACAAACTGTTGCGCGTCTCAACACATGGTCACGCAGAAGGAGGCTAGGCACCTGCCTCCTCGGCACGATCTGTTACCAATGATTGCACAACTCAGCTTGAAAGCTGGGGTCGCCATTCCTATCCTGCTAGCCAAGGTGGTACCCAGCGAGGTCACTCCGTCCATATTTTTGGAGGCACTAATGAAGAAAACATTCATCGCTTTGATGTTGCTCGTATCGGTCGGCATCAGCCTGCCGACTTTCGCTGCTGAACCCTCGCTTCACGAAGTTTATCAAGCTGCAGATGCCGGCAAGCTGGAGGACGCCCAGCGCATGATGAAGGAGATCCTGCAGGCGCATCCCAACAGCGGCAAAGCACACTACGTGGAAGCTGAACTGCTGGCGAAGCAGGGCCAGTTGAAGCAGGCAGCCAATGAACTGGCCGCTGCCGAAAAGCTTGCCCCGGGACTGCCGTTTGCCAATGCCCAGTCGGCCGCCAGCCTCCGGGAAGCAATCAATCACCATGCCACCAGTACAGTGGTTCCGGTCCAGCATGCGCCCACTGTTCAACCAACCCATCAGTCAAGCTTTCCTTGGGAAATGCTATTCATCGGGCTGGGCGTGATTGCCTTCATTGTCTGGGCAACCAGGTTCATGGCCAGTCGTAATGCCCAATCTGGCACAGGTATCATGCAGCCCGGTTTGGGCGGCTATCGTCCAGCTTACCCCTCGGGTTCTCCGCAGGCCTATGGTGGGCAGGGGGCTGCACCGGGCGCCGGGTCGGGCTTGGGTTCTCAGGTGTTAGGCGGCTTGGCAACGGGTGCAGCGGTTGGCGCCGGTGTCGTCGCTGGAGAGGCATTGATGCATCACTTCATGGATGGGCATAAGACAGAGCCAAGTTCAGACCAACGCTTCTCGAGCTTTGACAGCATCCAGAGTCTGCCTTCAACACCGCAGAACAACATGGGTGGCAACGACTTCGGCATTTCCGATAGCTCATCGTGGGATGACAGCAGCTCAAGCGGCGACAGCGAATGGAATTAGCGATAGCTGTCGCATCTTTAACGTGGCGCGCCTGCCACCCGACAGCGCTAGAATTCGGTCTTCCCAATTCCGCAGTCCCAGAAACCCCTTGGAGAAAAGCCCATGTCCGATCATGGATTTCATGTACATGGTCCGCACGATCACGAAATTGAACATGTCACCCATCATGGTGGCGACAAATTTACCGCACGCCTGGCGGTTCTGACGGCCGTCTTATCCACCGTTGGCGCCATCTTCGGCTACATGGGCGGCCACTCACAGAACGCGGCACTGCTCTACAAGAACGAGGCGGCGATTCAGAAAACCTCGGCCTCGAACCAGTGGAACTACTATCAGGCCAAAAGCAACAAGCAGAACCTTGCCGAACTTTCGGTCACCCTGACAACTGGCGAGACGCAGGAAAAATTCAAGCAGGCCGTCGAGCGCTACAATCAGGAAAAGGAAGAAATCAAGGCGGACGCCGACAAGCTCGAAGCCGAGTCCAAGGAAGCCGACCGCAAGAGTGAAGCCGAAATGCATGTGCATGAGCGCTGGGCACTGGCAACAACGCTGCTGCAGATTGCCATTGCCCTCTCGGCCATCACCCTGCTGACCCGCAAGCGCTGGTTGCTGGCCGGTGTTTTTGGTGCCACCGGTCTGGGACTGCTGGCTGGGGTCATGGGCTACCTGCATCTGTGATCAAGCGCCGGTACGGCCTCCGCCATTCCCTGTTCGGACTGGTCTGCGGGCTGCTCGCGGCCTTTGCCTTCGCCGACGAATCCTGTCGGGTGGCCTTCGACATGGGCTCCTCGGGGATTCGGGCAGGCTACTCCGGTAGTGCCGTCACCACGCGTGCAGGCATTGATTACCTCGACCCATTATGGGCGGGGCATGGCCTGGAACCGCTAGTCTTACCAACGATCAGAGCCCTGCGCAATCTGCCCGAGGAAGGCCGCTTTCCTGAAGACTGCGCCCGTGTCGGTGGCGGCTTCTCAGCCTGGCGTCTGGCCTGGCAGCAAGGCCCCAGGGAATTGGCTGCAATCCTGGCGCGCATTGAGGCCGCCAGTAATGTGGCCATCCTGGTCATTCCCCTGTTGCAGGAAGGCGCCTACGGTTACTTCGGCGCCCACCAATTTCTTGGCGACAGGCTGACTACCAGCCATGTCCTTGATATAGGCGGTGGCAGTCTGCAGATTGCCGGCGAACACACTGCCTACGGTGAAATGCTCGGCCAGAAAGTCTGGCATCAACAACTCTGCCAAGAAATCCGGCACGCCGATTCCTCCTGTGTCTTGCAGCCGATGACCGAAGGCGAACTTGCTGCTGCGCGAACCCTGTTGGTGACGAAGTTGGCTGGCGTCAGCACGGCATTTTCAAAGACTGTCACGATGACGGCAATCAGTCGCCCGGTCAGTCGTGGCGTTCTGCCAGTGGTCAAGCGTCTGGTGCCAGAGGGCTTTGGCCCCAACGGTCTACAGCGGTCGGCCATTACCGCAGCCATCGCTCAGATCGCTGGACTAACCGCTGAGGAAACGACTGAATTGATAAGCGGCACGCAGGCCAACGTTTCCTACCTGTTGAGCAGCATGCTGTTAGTTGAAGGAGTGTTGTTGGCGACTGGCGGTGAGTCGCTGCAAGTGGCGGAAATTGACCTGACCAACCTGCCGGGGCTGCTTGCCGACGACCACGCATTTGCCTGGCGCCAACAGTACGGCTGCTACCTTGAGCGCTTGCAAACAATCGGCATCGATGCCTACACCAGTGATCCGGCGACATGCCCTTAATGGGCGGCAGGGAACCGAAAAGCTCTTCTTACTTCGTATTGTTGATACCAACACTCCAACTCGATCACTAAAACCGCAACCCGACAGACAAGCGGGTCTGATTTTCGGTTGAGAAATTGACCTTCTGATCCTGGGCCAAGCGAACAAAAACGTCCTGAAAATCGTACGTTACCGTAAGACCTGGCCCCGCGACTGATGGCTCACCGGCAGTTGGGCTGCCATGTTTGCTCGACAGGTCGATCGTCCAGCGCTGATGATCATCTGCCGACAGACGCCAGACAAGATGAGTAACGATCTGACCGGTGTCGAGACGATCATCCTTGATCGCAAAGAGTGAAAGCATTGAGTTGGGCAGCAGACGTGTTCCGACGCCATAGGTGATTGAATCGTTCGGGTCGAAATTGAGGTTGTAATACTCATGCAGGTTTGTCCGCCCGAATCCCAGGATTGCGAAGATGGAATCACCGATCTGGGCGTTGATCGATCCACCCACAAAACCGTGAGTGGCCGCCTGTAACGAGGGTACCAGCTGGACAAAAGGAATTTGCATCGTATATTCATAGCCGGTACGTGCCTGCTCAAACTCGTCGCTTTGCTGGTAGTAGCCGAGCCAAACGGCATGGGAACCATGATTTGCCCGTAGATTCAGATCGTACGCACCCGGTTGGTTCGTCGTGAAGTAATAGGAAGGCGTGAACTTGAAGATCCAGTCCTCAACTACAACCTCATCCGCCTCGCCAGGCGGTGCGGAGTCTGCATGCACGCCAGATGTGCTCAGCAGAACTCCAAAAACGCCAACCGTGACGACCGGTTTTAGTTTGTCAATGAATGCCATATCCAATCCAGAATCTTCAACTATTTTCTTGTCAGCTATTGGCGATCCGATTTCCAAGGCCTAAGGAAGCGCTGATCAATTCAGCTTCTCTGGCAACCAGCGCCGAGTTTTTCGGTTTTACTACGTCAAATCGACGTTCTTTGTGCGGATACGGCCATTTCCTGGCTATTTCCTCCACTCAGGACGCAACTTGGCCGTCAGGTGCCAATAACCAGCGGCGAGCAAGGACTAAATTGGCCAGCATCCATGGTTAATCGATTAATGTGCCCGCAGCGAGTCGGCTAGACTCAGAAGGTTTTGCGGAGATACATGGATGAAGCCGCCGCGAGGGCTGTCTATATCGGCGATAAGCAAGAATGCAATGGATACGACGAGTGGAAGCACAATAAGCAGAACGCCGCCCCCTTTATTGTTTCGTGCGCCATAGCCGACCATCAAATTACAGCTGATGGCAATCAATGCCATCAGGCCCCACGCCGCAAGCGGGATTCGGTTCCACCAAGCGGCCTGCGTGTAACCCTGCGAGTTCAACACATCGTTCATGCCCGACACGGCCAAGGCGACCACTGGATTCGGTTGCGCCAGGGCCGGCCCCTGAACCGCGGCCCAAAGTTCGTTCTGCAATTGCGCAGTGCGGTCATTGACCTCGCGAAGCTGTTGTTCGTTGTGGGTCGTATAGAACAAGATACGCTGATCCAGATAGTTGCCGAGGAGCGCCCGCACTTTTTTCGCGTCGTCGGGCGGCAGTAGATCAGCCCGGGCAAGTTCGGTGCCGATGGCGTTGGCCTCGGCTTCTTCAAAGTTTTTGCGCTGATCGTAACGGCCAACGGCCATCGAGAAACTGAAGCCAATAATGAGGCCAAGCAGGGTCAGCGTTGCCGCCTGAACCACGCCAAACTCCTCGCGCACCTCATCTTCCAGATGCTTTCGCCGTCTGAGTACCGCGAATCCAATCCAGGCCGCCAGCCAAAGCACGAAGAAAGTGACAATGAGAACGAGCAGTGGGTAGTTCATTTCATTAGGCATCCGATTTATCGACTATCAATTTGGCCTGTGACCGAGTGAGTGCAGCAAGCACTGTGAGGGAATCAGAGGCTATATTGCTCGATCAGGTCAATATTGCGCCAACCGCGATTTTCGGTGCGCATGGGTCAAACCAGTGTATCGGAGTCACTTGAGGCTGGGTAGTACACGCATCGACGTCGAGGCTACAGTACAGTCACATTCGCGATTTCATGATCATGATGCCGCTCAATATATTGAGCGTTCGCTTGCCGTTCGGGCATTGCAGACGCTCAGAACGGTCCAGTAAATCTGGTGCGATTGCCAGACGCTACTCTGGTTTCAAGCTTCAGAAGTCCCACTTCGTCACTGAGTATATGGGCCGCCTCGTCCAGAAATATATCCTTGGTATTTTTCCGTGCCTTTTCAGCGGCCAGATCATTGCTGAGATTGCGTTCGTTAGCCTGCAGGCCATCGTCCTGGGTTGGTACTCTCATTGCCAGCTCGGTTTCCTGGCCCGGAAGTTCCGATTGAGTATTTTTGCCTGCTCCCCTCAGTTTTTCTCGAGAGGCGAGCTGGGCCTCTTTCGTCTCGCGCTCATTGCGCCGTTCGGCCTCATTCAACGAAATGAGGTGTTTCTTGCGCTGTAGACTGACTTCGGCAACATCTTCTTTTAGGAACTGAAATTCTCGATCAGTTTTCACGCGGAGTTGATGCCGTGTCTGCAATGCCGGCAGGACTGCTTTCACATTACCTAGAGGCACATAATCTGCCGCCTTGATTTTTACCCACGGGAGCGCATTGTCGAAGCTGGCTTCACCCAAGTTGTCTTCATCCCCAATCGAGGGGAAGCTTATCTCCGGCTTCACACCACGAAGTTGCGTAGTGCCGCCGTTGATGCGGAAGAATTGGGCTGTCGTCAGCTTCAAGTCGCCGAGTGCTGGTTTTTCATTTTTGGCAAACTGATCAAGATTGACCATGGTTTGAACGGTGCCCTTGCCATAACTGCGTTCGCCGATCACCAGGCCGCGGCCATAGTCCTGAATTGCTGCGGCGAATATTTCTGAAGCAGATGCCGAGCCGCGGTTGATCAGGACGCCCAGAGGACCGTTCCAGGCAATGGTAGCGTTCATGTCGCTCGCCACGGTGATATTGCCTTGAGCATCGCGCTGCTGTACCACGGGGCCTTTTCCGACAAACAAGCCGGTCAATTCGACCGCTTCCGTCATTGACCCACCCCCGTTATCGCGCAAATCGATTAGTAGGCCGTCGACCTTTTCCGTCTTCAACTCGTCCACCAAGCGCACCACATCGCGGGTCACACTCTTGTAATCCTGGTCACCTTTTCCACGTGCTGCGAAATCCTGATAGAAAGCGGGAATGGTTATCACCCCGATACGGCGTATGGCCGCTCCATCAGCTACGGAGATCAATGACTTCTTGGCCGCCTGTTCTTCCAGCGTGATCTTCTTCCGGATAAGCGAAACCAGCTTGTGCTTGCCATCAGGCGTTGCATCGGCGGGAAGGATGTCCAGCACCACGATGGAGTCAGCGGCACCACGAATCTGCACCACCGTGTCGTCCAGACGCCACCCCACCACATCGGTCATGACGCCGTTCTCGCCTTGTGCAACGCCGACGATACGGTCTCCGGCTTTCAGTTGTCCGGAGAGGAGGGCAGGTCCGCCCGGAATCAGTTCGCGAACGACCGTGTAATCATCCTTCTCGGCCAGGGCGGCACCTATCCCGACGAGGGAAAGCCGCATGGATATCTCGAAGTCCTCTGCCGCTCGAGAACCCATGTAGTTGGTATGGGGTTCGATGGCCATTGCGTAGGCGTTCATGAAGATCTGGAAGGCGTCTTCGCTCTTTGTCTGGGCAACTCGCCGCAGGAAATTTTCATAGCGCTTGTCGAGGGTCTCGACGATGCTCTTGTCGTCCTTGCCGGCCAGTTTCAGTCGCAACCAGTCGTTCTTGACCCGCATCCGCCACAATTCGCGCATCTCTTGTTCGGATTTTGGCCAGGCTGCCTTGTCTCGATTGTATTGAAAGCTTTCCTTCTGGCGAAAGTCGAAACTTTCCTTGAGCAAGTTGCGGGCGTATGTGAATCTCTCGACCACCCGCTGCGTGTAGAGATTGAAAATGGCAAATGGCAGGTTGAGGTTTTCGGTGATGATGGCATCGTCTAGCCTGGTGCGAGCGGCCTGGAGTTGATCGACGTCGCTTTGAACGAAAATGTACTTCCCACCATCGAGCATTTTCAGATAATGGTTGAATATCTTCTCTGACATGGCATCGTCCAGGGGGAGTGCCTTGTAGTGGTGTCGGGTGAGCAGTTCTGCCACCATGTGTGCAGCTTGAGGCTGTTCCGGCGTCGGCATTAAGGGAGGAAGTAGTTGCGCTGCCGAATCGAGCGATGCCGCTTGCGCGCCGAGCGTCAGGAAAAACAAGATCCACAACAGTTTATTTTTCATTGATGTTCCATCATTTCCAGAGGCCGGATGCTCTGAGTACAGGGTAAAACGCTAACTTTGCTACTGCATTCGGGGCAATGCGCGAATGCCAGCAAGAATTATTGGCAGCATGAAATACTATGCAGTTCGTCTGGCAATACATAGGCGCGGACTGTAACCATGTGTATGAATTTGTTGCCTGCAGACTAGACAACTGTATTTCATCGCCAACGGGATGGCTGTCCGAAAAACCGTGGCAATTCAAGTGGATACTCTCGCCAAAGATTCTGTGCAAAATTCCGATCAAGAAGTAGTCGTTGTTCACCAGGTACAAA
>Ga0209048_10000735_pt1 | contig 34713 bp, 33 predicted proteins | sample FrelakmetCRP12CR_FD_187146 | JGI IMG/M metagenome (GOLD analysis project Ga0209048, IMG submission 187146) | Freshwater lake sediment microbial communities from the University of Notre Dame, USA, for methane emissions studies - CRP12 CR (SPAdes)... | ecosystem: Environmental > Aquatic >...
CCGCCCCAACGACGACAGACCCCGTTTGATGAGACGACGCTGGAGATCGCGGACATCGCCGTGGCGTAACGCGAGGTAATGCACGAGATTGACCGCGTCGGCCCGGTGGTCGGGATGCACCGCAGCGATATCGTCGCCATGCTTTCGCTCCAAGCGACGCATGCGGTCCTCCAGCATCGTCAGACCGGCACGGATCGACGCCACGTCAACAACACCAATTGGGGGGGCCGGCAGACCCGCCGTCCCGGCCGTGGGGACACCAACTCTTCGGGCCGCGACCGTCAACACGCGAGTGGCCCGGTCGAGCATTGCCCGCGCTCCTCGAACAACGTCGTCGCGCACGGCGGCCATGCCCGACACGCTAACAACGGACGTAGATGATGGATCGGGCAAAAGGAATTTCACGTCCCGTCGAACACTGAACTCTAGGTGAACACTCCGCCGATCCAGGCGTCGAGCATCAACACGCTTGCCCGGTATCGAACACGTCACCTCCGTCACGGCTGGACAGGAACGCCGAGCTGCGGGCATGGCCTCACAGCATCGTTGACGCAGTTCACGGGTTACCGTCAGTGAGCCGCGTCTACGCTCCGAGCCATGAACGAATCGATGCGTCTCGCGCCGAGCAATGAGTCCGACGGTCGCAAACATCCCTTTACTGAGGTTCGCCCGCGACGCTCGGTCGACGAGCTGCTGCGGAATGTCCAACAGGCGCTTGTCGCCTACACGGGCCAGGCGGATCTCAAGGCGAACATTGTCATCACAACATCCTCACTCGTGTTGACGATCGTCGCGACCCGCTGGAGTGAAGCCTCGTTGCGCCCCGGGCTCACCGCTCTCGCGGTCGGTACGCTCCTGGCGCTGCTCACCTCGATCACTGTTGTGATCCCCAAGTTCCGGCTCCCGCGCAAGGGGGAGGTGCGGCACGACTTCGAGCCGCACGAGAACCCACTGTTCTTCGGACACTTCGCGTCGATACCTCGGAGGCGTTTCATCGAGATCATCGCCGACATTTCGACCGACGACGCCGTGCTCTACGAGGCGCAGGTCGCCGACATCCACGATCAGGGCCGATACCTCGTGGAAAAGAAGTACCGGCATCTCCGCCTGGCCTACGTCTTTCTTGGGCTGGCCTTCCTGGCCGGAGCGGTCGCGCAAACCGTCGCAACGTTCGTGTGACCGGCGGGGCTTCGTGCCCTAATCCGGTACCGCGCCGGCAACGGTCCGCTGGCGCCAGGGGCACGGAACGACAGTTCTGGCGCTGTGTCGGCCGTCGCTCGCGTCGCAGCGGTGATCGGCGTCGAGGTGTGGGGTCAGGCGATGTCGAGGCTGGTGCTGCGTTCGGGCGCGGGCACGTATCTCGTTTCGACCTCGCGGAGACGTTCGGCGAGGACGGTCAGTATCTTGGACTTCCGCGCGTTGAGCCTCGAACGCCGATACATCCCCTTCGACGCTACGACCCGCACGCAGGTCGACGCTTAGGCCGGTATCACACCGACGGGGTCGAGGACCTGCCCGTCGTGAAGCCGAGTGGAGCGCGATCGCCAGTGACCTGTTGACGAATTCTTCGGGCTGCCTTGACCAATCGGCGACGGGGCTCTGGGTCAGGCCGCGGATAGGCCGCGGTAGGCCGCGAAGCCTTGCTGAAAGCTGCTAAGGGTTGAGAACTCGAAATCGCAGGTCAGCACGGATTTCCCGCCGTCTGTCCTGGTCGTGGAATCGCGCTCGAACGGACTCATAATCCCTCGGTCGAAGGTTCGATCCCTTCCGGCCCCACCGAAGAACAGCAGGTCAGATGGGCGTGTGCTGTGTCCGCCCGCCGTGCCTTCGCGCGCGGGAAGCGGAATGGGAGCATGGTGCCATGTGTCCGCGTGCAGGGACCTCGATGAACGGGCGCGCTCGCCTGCGGCGAGTGAGCTTCGGCAGCACATCCGCAATCGTCACCAGCATCGGGCTCGTGGTCGGCTTCGCCTCGACCGATACGTCGCGCGCCACCCTCATCGCCAGCCTGTTGATCGTCGGCGTCGCCGACAACCTCACCGACTCGCTCAGCGTCCACCTCTACCAAGAATCCGAAGGGCTGGACGCCCACGAGGCGTTCGTCTCGACGGTCACAAACTTCCTCGCGCGACTCGCCATCACCGCCACGTTCGTCGCGCTCGTCGCGACACTCACCGGTGGGCGGCTCATCATCGTCGCGACCATTTGGGGCCTGGCAGCACTCGCCATACTGACCGTCTCGCTTGCCCACCAGCGACACGCGCCAGTGAGCCGAGAGCTCGTCCGGCACTTCGCGATCGTCGTCGCGGTCATCGCGCTCAGTCGCGCCATCGCTGCCGTGGTCACTGCACACATCACGTGAGCGAGGATGGAGCTGCCGCGCAGTTCCCTCCCGCCTTCCTAACCGTTGCCCGGTTCGGGACGGTGGTGATCGCCGAAGTGTCAAAGGGTTCGCCCACTCGTTACCGGAGGGGTGCTGTCGCCGTTTCCGATCCGTCACCTCGGGAGAGGAGAGCGGGCGCCGATTCTTGGGAGGTGCCCGATGTTCGAGCGAATGCCCCCTGCAACGGTCGTTGCCTCGCCCTTGCGGTGGCGCCGGCGGTCGCAGGCACGTTCGGTGGAGTCAACGGGCCGATCGTGTTCGTGAGCTACCGCCACCTCGGCCAACCCGACATCTGACGGATCAGAGCGGGTCACCGGCTGTCGCGGTTGACCGCTGATTCGAGCCAGAACCTCTCTCCAGCCATCAACACCGATTCGACCAAGGTCGCGTTCGCCTCCGATCGCGACGACGGCAACCTACAGATCTCCACGATGGGAATCGACGGAAGTTCGCAGACGAACGTCTCGAACAACGCGTGCGACGAGCTCGCGCCCTCGTGGTCACCGGACCGCGCCCAGCTCGTCTTCGTGAGTCGGTGCTCGGGCAAGTCGCAACTCGTGAAGATGAACGCCAACGGCTCGAACCGCGTCGTCATCGTTCCAAACCGACCGAGTGGGCTGGCTCAGATCTGGGTGATGAATGCAAATGGCACGGTCAGTCTGCAATTGTTGACGCCGAGCCCAACGGGCAAGAGCGACACGAACCCGGTCTGGTCCCCTGACGGAACCAACGTTGCGTTCTCTACGCACGATGGCGCCGAACAGCCGTGAGATCGACACGGAGGGCACGATCGCGTTGCCACTCGGTGGCATCGCGGTTCCGGCCGGGGGGCTGTTCGTGAACGACCGCCGTTCGCGACGGCGAGCGAACGCGGCCGCCCGGCTCGAGGGATGCATGAGCGTCGTTCACTCACCGTTCTCTTGCCGTTCGTGGTTTCGGCGGTGAGACTCCAGCCATGCTCAGCCTGTCCGAAGCCCTCGGTCAAGATGTCTTCTCTGCCGACGGTCGACGCCTCGGCCGGGCGGTGGAGCTCACGGTGCGCGTCGGAGACGACCACCCGGCCGTCGTCGGGCTCGGAGTGGGACGCGGCCGGCGGGTGCGACAGTGGGTTGCGTGGGGACAGGTTGCGTCGTTCGAGCGATCGCGCGTCGAGCTGACGCCCGCGGCGCGTCTCGTGGACGTCGACGAGCACGCCGGCCGTGCCGGCCCCGGCCCGGGGCCCGGCGAGATCCGCCTCATGCGCGACGTCCTCGATTGCCAGATCGTCGACGTGACCGGCGCGCGACTTGTGCGTGTCGGCGATGTCCTGCTGTCGCGGTTCGGGCTGGAGCTCCGAGTGATCGCGGTGGAAGTGGGCGGTGGCGCTGTGTGGCGACGGCTCGGGCTGCGTGCCCTCGGACGTCGATTCGCGACGCGTGCCATCGATTGGAAGGACCTGCGCTTGACCTCGGGACCCGGCCTGGCGGTGCAACGGGCGGTCGACAGCGCTTCGGGCCGGCATCTCGGCGGCGCGGAGCTCACGGCGATCGTCGCGAACGTCACGACCGAGCAGGCGATCGAGATCCTCCGCACGGTGTCGCCCGAAGACGCGGCCGCCGCGCTCGCGTCGGCACATCCCGAGGTCGGTGCCCGACTCGTCGCGTCGCTTCCTCAACCCGAGGCGGTGTCAGTGGTCGCCCGCATGCCCGCCGACGACGCGGTGGCCGCGCTGCGCGAGCTCGCGCCCGATCATCTCGCGCGCTTGCTCGAGGGTCTCGGCACGACGCGTGCGGGTGTGCTGTTGAGATTGCTCGCGGCGCCGCCCGACACCGCCGGCGGCCTCATGACCACGGAGTTCCGAACTGCGCTTCCCGACGAGTCGATCGAGGAGATCCGCGCGCGGTTCGCAGCCGATCCGCCGGGTCCGGAAGGTCTCGCGACGGTGTTCGTCGTCGACGACGAAGGCGCTCCGCTCGGCGTCTATGAGGCAACCGACCTGCTGGCGGGGCGAGGTCCGCAAGTTGCACCGGTCCTGCACGTGGACGACGCCGTGGAGCGGGTGATCGACGTCTTCGGGTTGCACGATTTCCTCGCCCTGCCCGTGGTCGACGCTTCGGGGCGGGTCGTGGGCGCGGTCGCGGTCGACGACGTGCTCGAGGAGCTGTTGTTGCAGCGCCTGCCCGGGGGGCGTGAACCCGCGGTGCTCTCGGCGCATGGCCGGCGCGCGCCACGGCGGTCGCTCCGGTGGCCAAGACGACGCCGAGGCGCTCCGACGTGACCACGGTCGCGGCACGACCGCGGCGCGCGATCTGGGTCAGTCTCGCCGCCGTCATGGCGGTCGTGGGACCCGGCTTGCTGGCCGGCCTGTCCGACGATGATCCCGCCGGTATCACGACGTATTCCGTGCTCGGAGCCCGCTACGGCTACCAACTGCTCTGGATCCTGCTCGCCGCGACCGGGGCGCTCATCGCGTTTCATCTGCTCGGTGCGCGCATGGGGATTGTTACCCGGCAAGGGCTCGCGGGGCTGGTGCGCCAGCGCTACGGGGTGCGCCCCGCGAGCTTCGCGATGACCGCGCTGGTGGTTGCGAACGTCGGCACGACGGTCGCCGAGTTCGCAGGCATCGCGGCGGGCTTCGAGCTCTTCGGCGTCAGTCGCTACGTCAGCGTGCCGTTCGCGGCTGCGCTCGTGTCGTTGCTCGTGTTGCGCGGCCGGTTTCATTCCATCGAGAAGGTGCTCTTCGCGTTGTGCGTCGTGTTTCTTGCGTACATCGTGGCCGGGATCCTCGCCGAGCCGGATTGGGGCGCCGCGCTGCACGGCCTGGTCGTGCCGACGATGCCACTGAAGACCGACGCACTCGTGATCGCGACGGCCACGGTCGGCACGACGCTCGCACCATGGGGACTGGCATTCATCCAGTCCTATGCCGTCGACAAACGACTGACGACCGACGACCTTCGGTTCGTGCGCATCGACGTGATCACGGGTTCGGTGCTGACCGGCGTCATCGGGTTCTTCGTCGTCATCGCGTGCGCCGCGACGCTGCACACCACAGGCATCACGATCAGCGACGCGTCCGACGCGGCGCGCGCGCTCGAACCGCTCGCGGGGGCGTTCGCGTCCCAACTGTTCGCCATCGGACTCATCGGCGCGGCGCTCCTGGCGGCGCTCATCTTGCCGCTGTCGACCGCATACTCTGTGAGTGAGTTCCTCGGCCGTGAAGCTGCGCTCGACGACGACTTCGACGAGTCACCCGTGTTCTACGCCACCTTCGGCGTGATCATGACGGTCGGAGCCGCGCTCGTGTTGATTCCGGGTGCTCCACTCGTTCCGATCTTGGTGTTGAGCCAGGTCGTCAACGCGGTGCTCCTGGTTCCGCTCCTTGCGTTCATGGTGGGAGTCGCCCGCGATCCCGCGCTCATGGGCGAGCACGCGATCGGGAATCGCGCGGCGGCGGGATACCTCACCATCACCGCGCTGATCACGGTCTGCGTGGCGACGATGGGTGTGCTGCTCGTGAGCTGACTCGAGCCCTTCGCTCGGAGTTCACGCGTTGGGAACGCCAAGGACCGTTCTTGGTCATCTCGAAGGTCGACACTGTGCTGGTGATCGATGAGTCGATGCTCGACCCGTTCGCGTCGCTGGTTGGTGCCGCGCGCTCGCAACGACTGGCGATCTTCGATCTGGATCGCACCTTGGTTCCCGGCTCGAGCCTGGTCACCCTCGGCCGGGCGCTGGTCGCACATGGTCTCGTGTCGCGACGCCGACTCGCCGGCGCCGGTCTGCGCAATGTCGTGTTCCAGCGGTTCGGCTCCGGAGACTCGGGCGTCGAGCGGATCCGTGATCGGGCCCTCGCCGTGTTCGCCGGCGTGGAGCGTGTCGCGCTGCTGTGGGCCCTCGACGACGCGGCGCAGCGAGTGGTGGCCGACGTCACACCGTCGGCTCGCGCGTTGCTCGACCAGCACCTCGACGCCGGGGATTTCTGCGTGGTCCTCTCGGCGAGCCCGCACGAGCTCGTTGAGCGGGTGAGCGGTCGGCTCGGCGCCCATCGCGGTGTCGGAACGCGGGCCGAGGTCGTGGACGGCCGGCTGTCGGGGCGTCTCGACGGCGCCTTCTGCTACGGCGCCGGGAAGCTCCCCTGCCTGGTCCGCGCGCTCGGGCCGGTGGATCTGTCGACCGCATCGGCCTACAGCGATTCGATTTCGGACCGACCACTGCTCGAGGCGTGCGGGCATCCCGTGGCGGTGAACCCCGACCGGAAGCTTCGGCGCCTGGCGGAAGCCGAGGGATGGCCGTTGGCCTGTGTCGCCTGAACGTCCGGAGGTTCGGGACCGGCCAGGTGAACATCAGGCAACGAAATGCCGGGATCTCGACCTCCAATGAGGTCAGGGTGGGCGCCCGGTGCTGGACTGAGAGCCGTGCGCCGGTCGGTACTCGCTGGGATCGTGCCGGACGCGGTGCAACAAAGGCACCCGACGCGGAGGCAGTCGACATGAAGCGGCAGCTGGTCATGGACGTTGACGCCGAGACCCAGATCGAGACGGTCGTGATCCATCTCGCGGACTGGGTCGGTGACGCCGTGCCGCGAGAGACGATCGAGCGCGAGGTTCGTGAGGAGTATCAGGGCTGGGCGGACGTACGGGTGCGGGACTTCCTGCCGGTTCTGGTCGAGCGGTCCGTGCGGCGGCACTTGCGTTCCGCCCTGGGTTGACGCGGCGCGGTACGACATCGAACGCAGGCGCGAGGTGATCTCGCCGGAGTGACGCGCCGGCCGAAACGGCACCGGTGAAGACGCGAAGGAGGCGGATTGCCGTGCTGAGCAGCATGTTCGGAGCCTTCTCCAAGCTGGATGCGCGCTTGCTGCCGGTCCCGACGCGCCGACAGCGGCGCTCCTGGGTGGGCAACGGCAGGGCGCACGTGGAGGTGCGTGGGGCGCACCGCGCCGATACCGGCGCTTTCCTGGGTCACGTCGAGGCGGCGCTCGAAGAGCTCGAAGGAGTGCACTGGGCCGAGGTGAACGCGGCCGTCGGTCGCGTCGTCGTTGCCTTCGACGGCGAGCAACTCGACGTCGAGGATCTGGTGGATGTGGTCGAAGGCGTCGAAGAGGCGCACGACATGCACGCCGAGCGGTTTCCGCTCGACCGACCCGAGCACCCGGCGGACTCGGCGCCGTTGCGCCGGCACGTGTTCGCGCTCGGCGCCGATGTCGCCGGACTCGGGGTGAGCGTGTTCGGGCGGGTGCTGCAGGCGACGCCGATCCCGTTCGAGGTCGCGTCGATCGTTTCCGTCGTCGACTCCCTGCCGCGGGTGCGACACCAATTCGAGAGCCGCGTCGGTGCGCCGGTTGCCGATCTCACCCTCGCGCTCGCCAACTCGTTTGCCCAGGCGCTCGGCCAAGGTCCGCTCGGCCTGGCCGTCGACATCGCCCATCGCAGCCTGCAGATCGGGGAGGTCCAGAGCCGGCAACGCCTGTGGGCGGAACGCGAACCGGAGTTGCACGGGCAGCGGAGCGACGAACGTGCCGAGGCACTGGTCGTGGGAGACCGGCCGATGGGTCTTCCCAGCGGTCCGATCGAGAGCTACGCCGATCGTGCGGCACTCGGCTCCCTGGGCGCCGTGGCCGCCGTCGGGATCGCCACGAGGGACCCGCGGCGAGCGGGAAGCGCCCTGCTCGCCGGGATGCCGAAGGCCGCCCGTCTCGGACGCGAGGCATTTGCGGCCCGGTTCGACCGCGCCCTCGCGGCGCGGGGTGTCGTCGTGCTGGACCCGGAAGTGCTGCGGCGCCTCGATCGCGTCGACACGATCCTCCTCGATGCCGCGGTGCTGGTAACCGGTGCGCACCAGATCGCCGCGGTGGTCGCGCTCGAGCTCGACGCGATCGAGGCGCAGGTTCGTGCGCACGCGCTCTTCGATCCGAGAAAGCCCGGGGCCAAGCGACGAGACAGCTCCTGGGAGCTGGCACCGTTGCGCGCGAACGACGCTCGCCTCGATGCCGACACGACGGCCATCGCCACGTCGTTGCGTCGCGACGGCGCGAAGGTGCTCGGCCTGTGTCGCGACGACACGGTCGTGACCCTCGTGCAGGTCCTGCCGGCGCTCGATCCGCTTGCCGTGAGCCTCGTGGCCGCCGGTCGCACGGCGGGCCATCTCGTCGCGCTGGCCGACCGACGCCGTGGCCTGGCGACGCGTCTCGGCGTGGATCAGGTCGTGGCCGGCGGCGATCGGATGCTCGAATCGATCCGCTCGCTGCAGGCCGACGGTCGCGTCGTGGCCCTCGTGTCGGGCACCGCACGGGAAGGACTGCGCGCCGCGGACATCGGTATCGGTCTGCTCGGTGCCGACGCCTCGCCGCCGTGGGGCAGCGATCTGCTCTGCGGACCGGGTCTCGCCGAGGCCGTGTTCGTCGTGGAGGCGACCGAGACCGCCCGGGCGGTGAGCAAGCGCAGCGCCATGCTGGCCCTCTACGGCTCTGCTGTCGGGGAGCTGGTCACGGTGGTCGGACCGCGTCGCGGCGCATCGCGGCGGGCTGCGCTCCCGGTGAACTGGGCCGCGTTGGCATCGATCGCCTCGGGCGCCTGGTCGGCGGACACGCTCGCCAAACGGCCGGTGCCCCCGTCGGCCGACGGCACGTCGTGGCACGCGCTGCCCGTCGACGCGGCGATGCGCGAGCTCGACACGTCGCCGTCGGGACTTTCGGCCGACGAGGTCGCACGTCGTCGCATCACCTTCAGTGCCACCGAGGAGACCGAAACATCGCCCGGTCTTGCCCGGGCGTCCCTCGACGAGCTCGCCAACCCGCTCACTCCGGTCCTCGCGACCGGTGCCGGGCTCTCGGCGGTGAGCGGCGGTGTGACCGATGCCGCGCTCATCGGCAGCGTGATGGGGGTCAACGCCGTGCTCGGCGGTGTCCAGCGGCTGGGGGCCGACCGAGCGCTCCGGCGGCTCGTCGATGCCAGCGCGGTGAAGGTTCGGGTGCGCCGCGACGGCGAGGAGAAGCTCGCAACCGCAGATCAGCTCGTACCCGGCGACGTGGTGGTCCTCCTCGCCGGCGATGTCGTGCCGGCCGACTGCCGCATCCTCGAAGCGAACGCGCTCGAGGTCGACGAGTCGAGCCTCACCGGGGAGTCGCAGCTGGTCGGCAAGCACGCCGACCCGACCCCGGCCACGATGCTCGCCGAGCAACGCTCGATGCTCTTCGAGGGCACGACGGTCGCCGCCGGAACCGGCGTCGCGCTCGTTGTCGCAACCGGCGCGACTACCGAGATCGGGCGGACCAGCGCCGCGACACGCGGTCGGGTCCACAAGGGAGGAGTGGAGGAACGGCTCCGATCGCTGACCGCAGTGACGATCCCCGTCTCGCTCGGTGCCGGCGCGGTGCTCGTGGCGAACGGGTTGTTGCGCGGGCAACCGCTGCGGCGCACGCTGGCCGCGGGGGTCGGACTCGCCGTCGCCGCGGTGCCCGAGGGCCTGCCGTTCGTCGCCACCGTGGCGCAACTCGGCGCGGCGCGACGGTTGTCGAAACGCAACGCGCTCGTGCGCAACCCGCGTACGATCGAGACCCTCGGACGCGTTGATGTCTTGTGCTTCGACAAGACGGGCACGTTGACCGAGGGACACATCCGCCTCCAACGCGTCTCGGACGGCGCCACCGACGAAGCGCTCGACTCCCTCGCGCCGGGACGAGCGCTCGTGCTCGCCGCAGCACTGCGCGCGAGTCCCCACGCAACGGACGAGGGCTCGCTCGCGCACCCCACCGACAAAGCAGTCGTCCTCGGCGCGGCCGACGCGGGGGTCCAGCAGGAGACGGGCGTCGGATCGTGGCGGGTGATCGACGAGCTGCCGTTCGAACCCGTTCGAGGCTTTCACGCGGTACTCGGCCGATCGGCCGAAGGGCCGCGACTGAGCGTGAAAGGTGCGCCGGAGGTCGTGCTCGCGCGCTGCACACAATGGCGGCGCGAGGACGACGTCCGTCCACTCGACGATGCGGATCGCGCCATGATCGACACCTCAATTGATGTGTTGGCCCGACAGGGCTACCGAGTCCTCGTCGTCGCCGAACGCAACGCGTCAGGACGCGCCGACCTCGACGAAGACCGCGTCACCCGACTCGAGTTCCTCGGCCTCGTCGCGCTCGCAGACTCCGTTCGACCGACAGCATCCGCCGCGGTGGACGGCCTGCGCCGAGCAGGGGTCGACGTGGTGATGCTGACCGGTGATCACCCGAGCACCGCCGAGGCCATCGCCGCCGAACTCGACCTCCTCAACGGTGCACGCGTCGTGACCGGACCAGAGCTCGACGATCTCGACGATGACACCCTGGGCGCGCTGTTACCCACGGTGTCCGTCTTTGCTCGCGTCACTCCGGCGCACAAGGTTCGGATTGTCGAAGCGTTGCGGCGCGCCGGCCGCGTCGTCGCGGTCACCGGCGACGGCGCGAACGACGCACCGGCCATCCATCTCGCCGACGTCGGAATCGCGCTCGGACGACGGGGCACGAACGCCGCAAAAGAAGCCGCCGACGTCGTCGTCACCGACGATTCGATCGAGACAATCGTCGACGCCATCGTCGAAGGCCGCGCCATGTGGACGTCGGTGCGCGACGCCATCGCCGTGCTGTTGGGTGGCAACCTCGGCGAGATCGCGTTCACGCTCGGCGCCGGAATCGTCGGTGGGGGATCGCCGCTGAACGCTCGCCAGCTGCTGCTCGTGAACCTGCTCACCGACATGCTCCCGGCGATGGCCGTCGCGCTGGTACCACCCCGCCGGACGACGCCGGAGGAGCTCTTGCGAGAAGGGCCCGAGGCTTCGCTGGGCTCGGCGCTCACTCGCGACGTGTTGATTCGTGCGGCCGCGACGGCCGGTGGCGCCGGAGGCGCGTGGGTCGTCGGGCGCGCGACTGGCACACCGGGCCGCGCCGGCACGATCGCGCTCGTCGCGCTCGTCGGGACCCAGCTCGGCCAGACCGTGGTCGTCGGCAGGGGGACGCCCCTCGTGGTCGGCGCCACCGTCGTTTCGGGCGCGGCGCTCGCCGCAATCGTGCAGACGCCGGGCGTGAGCCACTTCTTCGGATGCCGTCCACTCGGGCCCGTCGGCTGGACGACCGCGATCAGCGCCTCCGTAATCTCCACCGGCGCGGCCGTCGCCACTCCGTGGGTCTTGGAGCGAATCCTCGGCTCCCGTCCCGGCACGACGCCCGTGAAACCACTCGAACGCGAACCCGAGCCGGAAACGGAGGCGCGGGGACAGCCGGCTGCACGGCGTACGCCACTGCGCCTCGCGGGTCCCTGATGCCCACTGCGTTCCTCGCGTTCGGTGTGGTGTTCCTCGCCGAGTTCGGGGACAAGACGGAGATCGTGACGCTCGCGCTGGTCGCCCGCTACGGCGCGCTTCCCGTCCTGCTCGGTGTTTCGCTGGCGACGTGTCTCATCAGCGCAGTGTCGGTGATCGTCGGAGGCTTCCTGCACGCCGCGATCCCGACGCGACCGACCGCCATCGCCGCGGGCCTCCTGTTCGTCGCCTTGGCCGTGTGGACCCTTTCGCGCGACGACACCCTGCTCGAAGACCCGGAGCATTCCGAGCGATCGATGGGCGGCGCCGTCGCCGTGACCGCCGCCACCTTCCTGCTCACCGAGTTCGGCGACAAGACGATGCTCGCGACCATCACGCTGGCGGCCAGGGGCGAGCTGCTCGCAGTGTGGCTGGGTGCGACAATCGGCGTGATCGCGGCGGATGGCATCGCCATCGCGGTCGGCCAGAGCCTGCGCAACCGCGTCTCGCCGCGGCTGATCCGGCTGGGGTCGGGGATCGCCTTCGGAGGCGTCGGCGTCATCCTCCTGGTCGAGGGGCTCTTTCGCTGAGCCACAGCCGGATCGGCGGTCTTGTTCACCTACCGTTCAGCGACTGTTTGGCTCTTCGGGGGGCATTGTGACCGGACTCGCAATCTGGGTTCCCTACCGTTGATCTTGGCGGAGAAGATCACCGAGATCACGACTCCGAGGGGAACCCGATGGAAGAGCTCCTGGCGAAGCTGCTGGTAACTGCGTTGATCGCGCTGGCCGAAATTGCGGTCATGCACGTGATGCAACGAATGCGTCCCGCTCCCGCGGCCTGAACTTCCTTCCCGGCCCGATCGGTGGTGCCCACAGGATGAAAGCCCACTGGTTCCCTGCCCAACAGCCTGCTCTGCTCGAACTTCTCGAGGAGCAGATCACGGCGACGATACGTGGCGTCGATGCATTTGTGGCGTGGTCGAACGGCGATCTCGCCCAGGATCGAGTCCTTCGTGAGACGGACTCCGAGGCCCACCGTCTCCAGATCCAGCTCCAACGTCGGGCGCGTGGCGCCTTCAGCACACCGATCGATCCGATGGACCTCCGCGCGCTGTCGGAGGGCTTCGATGCGTTGCTCGCCGGCGCGAGGCGCGTCGTACGCGAAGCCGCGGTACGCGATCTCCTTCCCGACGCGGCCCTCGCCAAGATGGCCTCAGTGGTCGACGAGGGCGTTCGACCGCTCGCGGATGGAGTCTCGCTCATCGTCGATGAACCCGAGCGAGCCGCGCTGCAAGCTCGAATCGCCATCACAACTATCGATGAACTCGAACGAATGTATCGCGACGCGATGTTGACGATCGCGCTGAGCGACGACGCTGGGGAATCGCACAGTCGCCGGGTGCTCTATCAGGAGTGCATGAGCCTCGGCGAAGGATTGATCAGCATTGCCAAACGTATCCGCTACGCGACCGCCGGAGCCGCCTCGCCACGAACAGCGGGAGGTCGTTGTTGAGTCCGGGTACACGGTCCGAAACACCCGACGCGTTCCTCGATCGACCCAACGGAGACGGGTGTCGACAAGCAGTCTCTCATCACAACAACCGTCACTCGAATCTGCGCGACACCGTTGCACGTCCATAGACACGCCGAACGCGAACGCGCAAGCGGTGGACTGCGTCCCGTCGGGTGTTGCAGACGCGCTACACGCCAACACTGGCCGAGTTAAGGAGTCCACCGATGGTCGAGATCAACATCTTCCGGCATTCGACTGAGGCACAAGTGCTTCAAGCGGGCGAAATGCTGTTTCGCGAGGGTGACCACGGCGACGACATGTTTGCTGTCGTCGAAGGTGAGGTCGAACTCACTCACAATGGAAGGGTCGTCGAGACCGTTGGGCCCGGTGGCATCCTCGGCGAGCTCGCCTTGATCGACCCCGGACCCCGTAGCGCGACGGCCACGGTTGGGGACTCGGCACGCGTCGTGCGCGTGGATGCCCGGCATTTCACCTACCTGGTGCAGGAGCATCCCACCTTCGCTCTGCAGGTCATGAAGATCATGACGGAACGCCTTCGAAGGACGGGCCGACTTCTCGATGGGGACGAGCAGACGTAGCTGCCCCTCGGGCGTACCGTTGCCGGTCAGCAGTACCGATGAGCAGCTTGGCTGTCATGAGGAGCTCGTCGCTCGTGAGGCGTCGCGGGTGCTGACTGCCTGATTCTGTCGGTTTGTTGACGGATCCCGAGCGTGCCCAATAGTCGCGAGCGACGCGCGGACGTGAAGCGCGTAATTCGCGCAGCGTTCACTGGCAGGTCACAGCTCCTATACGGGCCCGCTTGTATCTTCGGTGAGTCGGCGACGTCCGGCGGCGTTTCCTTGTTTGCACGGTCGGGACCCATGTCGCATCCCTCAGATCCACAATCTCCGTCCGGCGATGCCGGTCTTCAGGACGCGTCGTCCAAGGATGCGGATCGCGGCGGCTTGGCCCGACTGGTGAGCCGGGTGAGCTCGATCGGTGACGAGATGATCGAACGCCTGCGGATTGTGCCGACACCTACGGCGCCTGCGAATGGTAAAAGCGCCGTGGTCGGTGACACGGGGACGGCCTCGAATCATCACTCGGGCATGGAAGACCCGCGCGAACTCGCCGACGCGATCCCGCTCGTCGAGCGGGCGTTCGCGTTCGTGGACCTGTGTGGCTTCACCGGCTTCATCGCCACGCACGGCGAGTACGCGGCGATCGACGCGTTGAAAGCGTTTCGCACGCTTACTCGCGAGATCGCGACGCGTCGCGGTGTGCTGGTCGCGAAATGGCTCGGTGACGGGGCGATGCTCGTCGGTGTCGACGTTGGGCCCGCGATCGCTGCAGCAGCCGAGCTCATCGCGCGCTACGACGACCAGCACCTCGCGTTGCGAGGCGGGATCGCGCACGGTTCTGTGCTCCTGTTCGAAGGCGACGACTACATCGGGCGGCCCGCGAACCTCGCGGCGCGGTTCTGCGACTCGGCCCGGCCCGGCGAGCTGCTCGCCGTCGGCTACCCCGCGGACGCGCTCCCGGCATGGATGCAGGTGCTCGGTACCCGTGATCTCACGTTGCGGGGCCTGGGGAAGATCCGCCACGTACAGCGCCTCGGGCTCCTCCCCGGCGTCGAGCTCCCCGAGATGTCGTCCGCATCGCCGCCGGAGAGCTGACCACGGGCAACCATGGCCCGACCCACGCACGCGGCGGCCGCACTCGGCAGCGGCGGTGCCCAGCGGGTACGCGTACCTCGGCGCCATTCAGGCGCGTGCGGGCCGGCCAGTTCGATTCGGACACCACTTCAGTGCTTTCGGGAGCAGTGAGGACTGCGCCGCCGGCCAATAGGAAGCTCGCGGTCAGCAGCAACACCGCCGAGCAGCTCAATAAGCCCAAGAGCCCGTCAACGCGCTACCGGGGTCCGCGTCGGCACCTTTCATCAAGGCCCAATCGCGACACGCACGAGGGTAAGGAGTCGAGGGGTAGGGCGCTCTGACAGCCAAGTTGACAGCCGAGCCCACGGATGAGCGTGGATCCTGGCGGAGCGGTGTGGACAGCGTCGAGCCGCTGACCAGCGACGATGCACCTTCATGGATGGTGATGGACACCCCGGCGGGAGTCTCATAATCCCTCGGTCGAAGGTTCGATCCCTTCCGGCCCCGCGTCCACCAGACGGGGGCAACTCCAGTCGATCATCGTCCCCGTATGGACGTCGGCCGTTTGGGGCCCGCGTCGCCCTACTTCCCGATGTCGGATCGGACCGCGGCGGACTCGAGCTCCTTGGCGTCCGCGTCGACGAGGAACCCTGCCGCGCGCGCCGACTTCGTCGCTTGGACCCAGGCGGACACGAACGTGCGGTGGTTGGGGTAGAGCGCTTCCATCTGGGCGGGGGTGAACGGCACCGTCGAGCCGAACAGGAAGCAGAACGAGGCGCCCCCTTTCGCGCGACCGCTCAGTGTGGCGACGGGTGCATCCACGGCGGGGGTGCGGATGCCGCCGAGAGCGTTGCCGTTGGCATCCGTGGCGAAGACGACGGGGCTCACCCCGGTGGTTCGGAGGCGAGGTGCGACCGGCGGCACGACGCCTTTGGCCACCCATCGGTTCATCCGGTAGAAGGCCGCGTCGAGGACGTAGTGAGCCGGCCCGGTGTTGATCGGGGAGCTGCAGGTGAAGTTCGCGTTCGGCTGGTTGGTGGGGTGTTGCATCGACGCGAGCATCGCGGCGGCGCTGTGACCGTTGCCGGTGTCCTTCGGTCCGATGCTGAGCCCGTAGAAGTCGAAGTGCGAGGTGCCCGCGACTTCCCACAGCCGGTACGTGTGGGTGTCGGGTTGGCGGGCTGTCGCGTTGCTGAAAGAAACGTCGGTTTCCGTTTGGAGCACGAGGACGGGAACGCCGACGTCATCGCGGATGGGCGCGCCGCCCGCGCGGCTGTGCACGAGGAAGCCGTTGTAGACGTGGACGAGGGGATGGACCGAGTCGATGTAGGTGACCAGGCGGATCGCGGATTGCGACTCACCGACCGCGATGATCTTCTTGGGCTTCAGTCCGCCGAGAATCGTGCGCGCGTTGTCACGTATCGCTTGCCCGGCCTGACTGAAGATGTCGTACGAGTAGTCGTCACCCGGGTGTGACAGGTTGGCATAACGGACAGCGTCGCCCTTCGTCGGATCGGCCGACTCGAGCGCGTCGACCCCCACTTTTTGAGCGGAGACGCCGACCCAAACGAACCCTTCGCGCACCAGTTCGTTGTGTCCGAGCATCCAGTCCGGGCCCGCGTCGGCCCCGCCGCTGACGTTCAACCATTCCACGACGACCGTTCCGTTGAATCGGCGTCGATTGATCGGTCGCATCACGACAGCGCGGGTCGTGTACGGCGCCGTGCTCGTCGCAACCGCGCGGTATTTCCCGTCGTTGTGGACCGGCGCAGTCATGGCGTACGCGCTCGCGGTCCCCGAGAGGAAGACCTCGGACTCCCGGTAACCCACGACGGCCGGGTCGAACGACGTGAACCCCGGCACCAACGGCACCCCACCACCACCAGTTTCGGGGGTGACGCTGGGACTCGCCACCGATGCACCAGCGCTCGCACCGCTGAGCATCAACGCCGGTGAACAGATGCATGCCGTCACCGCGAGCATCACACCGCGAACACGAGTACGAAGGTGCATCGTTCCCCCGTTGATGGCGCGCCGCCGGCCTCACACCTGCTCGCGGTTCATGACGCTACTACCGTGCGTTGCGGGTGATTCCGGGGACGGGGAACCTCAGGAAGCGGCTCGGGCCACCGGCGCGGCGAGAAGCTCGTCGATTCGGTGATTGAGGGTCTGTTGGTCGACGACGTGGACATAGACGTCGTGCGGCCGAGGGGAATCGGCCTCCCACGACAACCCACCCTGCGCGTTGATGGAGGCTGCGCCGCCCTGCCCCAACTCGGAGAAGACGCTCGGGCGATCTCCGATCGCGTACAGCAACGTCGGTGCATCCCAGTCACCGTCCTTGGGCGGTCCACAGCCGAACAGTGCCTCGTACACGATGCGCATGGGGTGTTTGGGCGGCGCCACAGCACAAAGCATTCCTCCGACTCTTGTCTGGATCCCGCCGAACCCGTCGACCCAGGCAATTGGAGTGGGCCATCCCTCGCCGCCGACCACCGCGCTCGCCGACGCGAGATCGATCTTCTGGTTCGTGAATGCCGGACCACCGCCCGGGAACAACCCGTCCATGATCACGAGTCTCTTCACCTTCTTCGCGACCAGCGCGCGCCCACCGACCGAACTGCTCCGACCGCGCTTCGAATTCAGCAAGCCGGCCAGGTTGGTGTATCCGCCGAGCGAGACGATGGTGACGCTGTGGTCGGGTTGGCTCGCCAGCAAACGACGGTAAAGGGAGACGGCACCGGCGACGTCGTCGCTGTTGTGGACCGAGTGTGGGAGCCGGCCGGCCAGCTCGTCGGTGTAGCCGTGTGGAAAGGTGTCCGCATCGCTCTTGGCGACGGCGCCCAGGGGGATGCGGCCGTGGCCATATGCGGTGTCGATGGCATCGATGGCCGCGACCGCCACCGGGTTCTGGACATCGGAAACGACGCCCAGGATCCGAACCTTGCTGCGCTGCTGCATGACGTTGGCCAGCCCAATCGCAGTGACGTCGTCCCACCACCGAGACAGGTCGGTGTCGATGATCACGCGCGGTGCGGCGTTGGCCATCCTTGGCGCCAGACCTCGCGGAACCGACGCGGCCGGCCCCGAGGCGGGCACGACGACGGCGGCGGCAATGACGGTGACGATGACGGCGGTCGCGCCCGACATCGATCCACGCCGTCGCCCGCCCCGCCCGATGGTCAGCCCTGCTCGGACAGTCACCGCCACAGAATGCCCTGATGGTGTGAACCTCGCCAGATGCTGCGGTTGGTTCGTGGCGTCGAGGGTACCGGCGGGTGGTCTCGGAGGGTGCCGGGTCGGGTACTCCGTCGGCTCCGACCATGAGGTAGCCGTCGCCGAAGCGGACCATGCCGACGACGGGACGGTCGTGTCTGTCAGGACAGGCAGACGGGGTTGCCTCAGCTGCCGGGCCTGAGCACGTCGGCGGCGGTCACCGCGAAGGTCCTGATCGCCGCGCTGGCCCAGCCTCGGCCGACGCCGCCAGGCTCCTCGACGAGGATCCGGGTCTTCGCCGGATCGCCGACGGTGACGAGGAGGAGTCGGCCGTCGCTGAGCAGGATCCACTTGGCGTCGGGAGACCAGACGGGCCCGCCGCCCGGGGCGACGTTGTAGTGAGGGTTCCCCTTGGCCGAGAGCAGGGTGCGAGTTCCCGACGGACCGCTCAACACCACTTTCACCCGGCCGTCCTTCGATGTGGTCGTGACGCGCCGACCGTCGGGACCGACGGCCGGTCCGGCCGTCTTCACGGGCGTGTCGGGCAGGTCAGACTTCGCGACATAATCGACCTCCCCCGTACGCACGTCCACGATCTTCTGCCACCCCGCCTCCAATCGCTTCCCGACCGGCCATTTGAACATGGTCACCTCGAGGCGGCCGTCGGGCCTCCAGACGAGCTGTGGCCCGTTCACGTCTTTCGCGTCCTGCGCCGTGAGACACAGCACTTTCTTCGCTGGGCTCCCAGCGGCGGCCACGACACGAACGCACCCCTTGGAGAAGTACGCGACCGTGCCCTGCAACGACGGGTCGGGCGTCTTCGCCAGTGACTCGAAGTGGGGAGCGGGGGTTGACTGCCGACGAATGTCGCGTACCACGAAGAATCCACCGACGACCACGACGAGCCCAACGACCACGAGCAACGCCGACCGCAGCCAACGCCGCCTCGGAATCGCATGACCCCGTCCCCGTCCCCGCCCCCGCCCGCGTCCCCGCCCGCGCCCGCGCGGGAGCAAGACAACCGCGACAACCGCAGCGCCTGCCGTCAACATGTCAGATGTCTGCAGCATGTGCGACCCCCGGGACGCCTTCTCGAGGTTCATTCTCTATCAGGTGATCGAATCGACGCACGGGCTTCAGGCACTCTGAACCGGTGGTGGTTCAAATCGACGTTTCCCGGCGTCATCGTTCGTGGTTCCGCTTTCGCCCCTGGCTTCTTTCCAGTTCTCGGAGGCTTCGCGTGCGCAGAACAATGCGACGAGGATCCCTGCGGCGGGGTCGGCCCACCACAGCCCAGCGAGTGCGTTGAGCGCGAGCGCAACGAGGATCCCTGTCGCGAGCCATCCGTCGAGGAATGTCATCGATGCCTCGGCCGCGAGCGGCGCGCTGTCGGCCATACGGGCGGTCTGGTGTTTCAGCCGAGCGAGGGTGAACATGACGCCCGCGGTGACGGCCAGGTAGGCGATGCCGAACGGCGAGGAGTCCGCGACCTTGCCGGTCCACAGCGCATACGCGCTGGCGAGAACGAGATAGACGGCGAGTACGGCGAACGCGACCGCGACGAGTTGTAGTGCGCGTGTTGCCCGTCCGTTCTTGTGGTGGTCGGCGATGTACCAAACGACGACCAGCGACGCGAACACTTCGACGAGGGAGTCGAGGCCGAACGCGACGAGCGCGAGAGAGCCCGCCGCGACGCCGAGTCCGATCGTGACGAAGACCTCCATGAGGTTCCATGCGATCGTGGCGTACTGAAAGCGGCGACCGCGGATGAGTGCGGCCCGCCGAGCGTCGGTGGTGAGGTGCGTCACGGTTCGTTGCCTTCGGAGCGCCGCCGGGGGAGGGGATGGCCGTGCGGCGCGAGAGTCCGAGGAAGCATGCGACTCCCTCGATGGTCAGAGTACGTGAGGGCATGGGTCGGGAAATCAGCGATGAGTACCGAATGCGTGCCGCCACGGCACGCCATCGCCGTCTTGACCCCCTGACCCCATCTTCGGGGAGACTCATTCTCCCTCGATCCATGCTTGGATCTCACCCGGCCACGCTGCCGCCGCCGTGCAGAGCGTGCAGCTCACGGTCGATTCCCTCGTCACCGCCGAGGTGCGTCCGTTCTGGCGCGCCGTGCTCGGCTACCAGGAGCTGGGCGACGAGGACCTGCTCGACCCGCGTGGTCGCGGTCCGTCGATCTGGTTCCAGTCGATGGACGCGCCGCGCCCGCAGCGCAACCGCGTGCACGTCGACGTGTTCGTGCCCTACGACGCGGCGGAGGCGCGCGTTGCCGCCGCGCTGGCTGCCGGTGGCCGGCTGGTCGACGACTCACACGCTCCGCACTGGTGGACGCTGGCCGACGCCGAGGGCAACGAGGTCGACGTGGCGACCACATTCGACCGAGCCTGACCCGCGACGCGCCATTCCTCCGCGTTGTCGGCCGCCAGAGATGGAATCGGCGTTGTTCGCATGTCTGGTTACTCGCCGCGTCGCCCCAGCGCGCGGCCGATGATCCACGCGACGATCGCGAGCACGACTACCGCGGCTGCGAACTTCGCGACTCGTCCCGCCGCCAGCTCGACGCGTGCCTCGGCCGCGTGTTCGAGCTCCTCGAGATCGTGTTTGAGCGCCGCGACATCGTCATTGGAGTCCATAGCGCGAGTATGGCATCTGGCGACAAGATGTTGCAGGAGAAGTACTGCTGTGACCATCAAGAGTCAGCACGAGGGCGAACCCAATGCGTACGAGACTGATCATCGGAATCGCCCTGTGCTTCGTGGGCGCGGTGTGGTGCGGTCAAGGTCTCGGATGGATCGGAGGCTCGTTCATGAGCGGTCAGGCGATTTGGGCCGTGTTCGGTGCGATCGCGATTCTCTTCGGTGTCACACTGATTCGCGGGCCGAAGCGAAGTCGCCGACAGTGATGGCTGAACCGGGCCCGACGTGTCGCAGGAGGACCTCCGATGTTCGTCGACTGGACGTCGCATACGAGGAGTGGGCGATGCGTGGCGAGCACCCGAACCTCGCGAGCTACTACCTCATCGACGCGGTGCGCTGAGACTCCCGCGCCGGGACTGCGTTCGCTCGCTCCGGCGATCAGATCGCGGCGATGTCGCGGACCGGCGATCGTGGGCCCCGTCGCTCCATGCGCGGTCCGGCGTTCTCCAACAGACGGATCACGCGACCGCGGTGACCACGGTACGGCTCGAGCAGTTCGAGCATGCGTTCGTCGTCGCCGGAGCGTTCGCCGGTGAAGACGAACGAGATCAGGTTCGGCAGGTGGTAGTCGCCGACGCTCACGGCGTCGGCATCGCCGAGGGCAATGGCCGAGACCTCGTTCGCGGTCCAGGGACCGACGCCGTCGAAGTGTTGGAGCACGCGCCGTGCTTCCGTCGGATCGATCGGATCGTCGCCGAGTTTGTCGAGACGATCCGAACGGGCGCACACGCGCTGGATGATGGCGGCGCGGCGCCGTTCGAGGCCGCAGCGGTGGTACTCCCACGACGGGAGCGTCGCCAGGGTCTCGGGTGACGGTGGCACGCGTAGCCCGGCGAGCGGGCCGGGGGCGGGTTCGCCGAATCGCGCAACGATGCGCGCGTACACCCGATGCGCTTCGCGGCTCGTGATCTTCTGCTCGAGAATCGTGGGGACGATGGCCTCGAGCACCGCGAGCGTTCGACAGAAACGGAGCCCGGGCAACCGGCGTCGAGCGTCGCGAACGACGTCATGATGGGCAACGAATTCAGCATCGTCGTCGCGGCATCCGAGGATGTCGGGCGCGTGCTCGATCGTCCATTCGGCCCCGTCGCCCCATGCCCGCACCTCGAACGCGTCGCCGTCGCGCGAGTACCGCGCGGTCGACGGGCCGTGCGGCGTTCGCGACGCGCGCCAGAGCCCGTCGGGTATCGAGCGCATGGAGGGATCCGACGCGCCGCGTTGGAGCACGCCGAGCGTGAGCCCGAGATCCACCGGGTGGGGAGGGACGACGAGACGGCTGAGCACCGCCCCATCCTGCCCGTTGGGCCGACCGAGCTGCTACAACGAAGCCGGCTCGGCGACGTCGAACGGAGAGGTGGCCCACCATGGGAGCGGAAGATCGGCTGCGCGAGCTGGGCGTCGTGTTGCCCGGTCCCTACCCGCCGCACGAGCCGCTCGATGCGGTGGTGGTCCACGGCGGCGTCGCGCGAACGTCGGGGCAGCTCCCGAGGAACGAGGACGGCGTCATCGTGCATCCCGGCCTCCTCGGCGCCGAGGTGACCGTCGAAGACGGAACCGAGGCGGCGCGCTGGTGTGCGCTCAATGCGCTCTCGGTCCTGCGCGCCGAGCTCGGATCGCTCGATCGGATCGCCCGCGTGCTGACCGTGCTGGGGTTCGTCGCCTCGGCTCCCGGTTTCGTGCAGCAACCGGCGGTGGTCGACGGTGCGAGCCGGTTGCTGTTCGAGGTGTTCGGCCCGACCGGCCGGCACACCCGATCGGCCGTCGGGGTCGCCGCGCTCCCCCGGGGCGGAGCGGTGGAGATCGAGGTTGCCGTCGCGCTGCACTCATAGGCGCTCGAACCCGCCCCGGCACTAGCGTCTCGGAATCCGGGAGGTTCGGGGGAGGACGGCATGACGCCGCGCATCGTGATCGTGGGTGGCGGGAGCTTCCAGTGGACGCCCAAGCTCATCGTCGACATCGCGAACACGCCGTCGCTGGCCGGGGCCGAGATCGTCATCGAAGACGTCGACCCTGCACCCATCCCGCGCATGATCGAGCTCGTGGAACACGTCGCGGCGCGGCGGAACATCCCGCTGACGGCGACCGGTACCACGGACCAAACCGAGGCGCTCGACGGCGCCGACTTCGTGGTGGTCTCGATCTCCACCGGCGGCTTCGAGAGCATGCGCCACGACCTCGAGATCCCGGCGCGCTTCGGAATCCGTCAGTCCGTCGGTGACACGGTCGGACCGGGCGGGATCATCCGGGCGCAGCGCAATATCCCAGTTCTCGTCGCGCTCGCCCGCGAGATGGAGCAGCGGTGTCCCGACGCGTGGTTGCTCAACCTCACGAACCCCATGACCACGTTGTGCCGTGCGGTCACGCGCGAGACGTCGATCAAGACCGTCGGGCTGTGCCACGAGATCACGATCGCCCAGTTCGTCCTGAGCCTGTTGCTCGACACGAGCTTCTTCGACGTCCGGCCATCGGTCGTCGGGCTGAACCACCTGCCCTTCATCACGAGCCTCGACGTCGGGGGCCGCGACGGGTTCGCGCTGCTCGACGATGTGCTCGACCGGGACCTCGCGGGGGAGGGACTGGCGATGCCGTTCCCCGAAGGGCTGGGCCACGCGCCGCCGTCGCACGGTGGCGACTGGACCAAGGCCGATCTCGTTGCGGTGAACCAGGTGAAGCTCGAGCTCTTCCGGCGTTTCGGCGTCCTGCCCGGGGCCGGGGATCGTCATCTCGTGGAGTTCTTCCCCGGTTTCCTCACCGAGTCGTCGGAGTGGGGAAGGCAGTGGGGTGTCGAGCTCACCGCGATCCAGGACCGCGAGATGTGGCAGGCGCGCTATCACGCCGGATTCGAGGAGATGCTCGCGGCGCCGGACGTGTCCACGATGCCGTCGGGCGAGATGGTCGCGGCGTTCATCGATTCGGTGATCACGGATCACCGGCGCGAGCTCCCGCTCAACATCCCCAACACCGGGCAGTGCCTGGACCTGCCGCTCGACGTCGTGGTCGAGAGCATGTGTGTGGTCGATGCCGAAGGCGTGCGGGGCCGTGAGCAACTCTCGGTGCCGCCGGTGGTCGCGGAGTACCTGCGCCGGGTTTCCACCTCCCAGGAGATGACGGTCGACGCCGCGTTGTCCGGGGATCGGGACCGCCTGTTCGAAGCGTTGCTGGTGGACCCGCTCGCCGGCCGGATGGACTTCGCGGAGCTCGCCGACATGGCCGAGGACATGCTGCAGGCGACCGCGCCGTGGCTGCCGCAATACGCGCCGTGAGCGAACCGCGCACGTTCACGGTCGACTCACTGCTCGTCCGCGTCTTCGCGAGCGACGCCGACCTCGCCACGGCGGCGGCGGTGGAAGCATCCGAGACGATCCGAGCGGCCGTCCGAGCCGCCGGACGCGCGACGGTCATGTTCGCATCAGGGGATTCGCAGCTCCCGTTTCTCGAAGGGCTCGCGCAACAGCCCGACGTGCCGTGGTCGTCGGTGGTCGCGTTCCACATGGACGAGTACCTGGGCATGCCCTCGAGCCATCCGGCGAGCTTCCGTCGGTACATGCACCAGCGTGTGGTCGCTCCGCTCCGACCCGCCGAGTTCCACGATCTCGACGGCGATGCCGGCGATCCCGAGGCGGAAGCCGATCGCTACGCCGGGCTGCTCCGCGAGCACCCGCTCGACCTGTGCTGCCTCGGCATGGGCGAGAACGGCCACCTCGCGTTCAACGATCCCGAAGTCGCGGACTTCCACGACCCGCTGGACGTGAAGGTGGTGGAGCTCGACGATCGCAGTCGTCGGCAGCAGGTGGGTGAGGGGCACTTCCCGTCGATCGCCGCGGTACCGCGGCGAGCGATCACCGTCACGATTCCGGCGTTGCTACGCGCCCGGCACGTCCTCGCGATCGTGCCCGAGGTCCGCAAGGCGCAACCGGTACGTGACGCGCTCGACGGGCCGGTCGCGGAGGCATGTCCGGCGTCGATCCTCCGGCGTCACGCGCACGCGATCCTGCTGCTCGACGAACCGTCCGCGTCGTTGCTCGCGCCGAGATGACACCTCGTGACGGTGGGACTCCGGAGCCGTTCGAGGTCCTGACGTTTCCCGGCTGGGCCGAACTGCGCCGCCGGCTGCCGCGCCTGCTCGTGGGGATCGTGCTGCTGGGCGCGGGCATCGCGCTCATCGTGCGGGCCCGGCTGGGCGTGTCCCCGTGGGACGTGTTCCATCAGGGCGTGGCCAAGCGGTTGGATCTCGAGCTCGGTCTCGTGATCATCCTCGTCGGGCTGGTCGTGCTGCTCGCGTGGATCCCGTTGCACCAACGGCTCGGCCTCGGCACCGTCGTGAACACGCTCGGCGTCGGCCTCGTCGTCGATGTGGGGCTCGCGGTGCTCCCGACTCCGCACGCCACGGTGTGGCGCTGGGCGATGCTCGTCGTCGGCACGGTGGTGATCAGCCTGGGCACCGCGCTCTACATCGGCGCGGGGCTCGGACCGGGTCCTCGCGACGGGCTGATGACCGCGCTCGCGACGCGTGGTCCGCCGCTGTGGTTGGTCCGCACGGTCCTGGAGCTGGGCGCGCTCGCCGCGGGGTGGGCGTTGGGTGGCAACGTCGGGGTCGGCACGGTGTTGTTCGCCTTCGGCATCGGCCCCCTGGCCCACGCGTTCCTCGTCTGGATCCCGTCGCCGGCGCCGGTGATCGACCTCGGCCCGGGTCTCGCCGCCGAATAGCGCCTGGCGGGCGCGGGCACGTCAGCGGCCGGCGGCGGTGCGGAACGCAGTCGCCCATCCCGTTGCGGTGATCCCGAGCGCGGCGAGTCGCGCGTCGGCATCGGACCGGGCGTCCGCGGCGTCGATCGTGTCCAGGGCGGTGAGCCCGTGCGCGAGAGCAAGGCGGGCGACGGCCTGGTCCAGCAGCGAATCGGTGCCATCGGCGGCGGTCACGGCCGAACCGAGCTCTTCGCGCGCGCCTCGTTCGTTCCCAACGCGCGCGTCGGCGAGTCCGGCACCGTAGGAGACGAGGAGGAGGTCGAGGTAGCTACCCGTGGCCAGCGTGCGAACCGATCCGGCGATCCGCGCGACGCGATCGACGTCGCCGAGCGCGGCCAGGGCCAGCGTGGTCGGTCCCGCGACGGCGGCGAGCCACGAGTCCTGCGTTGCCCGTTCGCGCGCGTCGTCGAGCTGCGCGAGTGCTTCGTCGCCCCGACCGAGCTGGAGGAGTGCGAGTCCCATGGCCGTACGCCGTTCCACGAAACCCTGCCGTTCGTCCGTCCGGTCGAAGGCGATCGTCGCGTAGGCCAACGCCCGATCACCGTCGCCGAGGTGCGCGCACATCGCCGACGCGTTGAGCTCGGGGAGCAAGGCCATCGCGCGGTCGCCGAGCTCGGTTCCGAGCTTGTGGACGCGCGGTATCTCGGCGAAGGCTTCGTCGAATCGCCCGCGTGCCACCAACCCTCGCATGAACGGGAACGCCGCCTGGAACTCCCCCCACTTGTCGTCGAGATCCTCGAAGTGCCGGCGGGCGCCCGCACCGAGATCGATCGCGGCCTGCGTGCGGCCCGTCCACATCGACACGACGGCGAGGAGCACCATCCCGATGCCCTCGGCCCACGCGCTGCCGGTGTCGCGCGCGTCCCGGAGCACCGGAAGGATCAGCTCCTCGGCTTCGAGCAGGCGGCCCTGCTGCATGCGGACCCAGGCGAGGAGGCCGGTGGACCAGTTCAGACCGCCGAAGTCACCGATCGCCCGGAAGTTCTCGGCCGACTCGTGCAGTCGATCCTCGGCCGCGGCGGAGTCGCCACGGAGGAAGGCCACCCACGCGAGGTTCTGGAGTGCCCACGCCTCACCCCGGCGGTCGCCGGCCCGGCGGAACCCGTCGAGAGCCTCGGTGGTGAGCACCTCGGCGCCGTCGAGGTCGCCCTGGAAGATCTTCGTCATGCCCCACGCCCGCAACGCGCCGGCGATGCCGGAGGGATCGCCGACGGCGTGCCAGCGCACCGTGGCGTCCTCGAACGCGGTGTTCGCGGCCTCGAGGTGACCGGCCCGGCGCTCGACGTCGCCGAGCACGGTGAGTGCCCGTGCCGCGAGGTTCGGCTCGTCGGTATGCACGGCAAGGTCGAAGACCGCCGACGCATCGGCGCGCGCGGCATCGAGGTTGTGCAGGTTCGCGGCGGCTCGCGACCGGCCGAGCCGGAGCGTCGGCGCGGACCCGAACGCGGGGTCGAGTCGTAGGGCCCGGTCGTAGAGCTGGTGGCAGCGATACCACGACTCCGTGCGCTCGGCGTGTTCGGCCGCGGCGATGGTGGCGAGGATGGCGCGGTGAGCGAGGTCCGGCGGTACGCCGTCGACGGCACCGAGCTCGGCGACCAACTCGGTGGCGGTGGCGAGTTGATGGGCGACGCGTTCGATGTCGTCGTCGGTGGTCGAGGTCTGTTGTTCCAACCAGAGTCCCAGGCGCGCGTGTCGCTTCGCGCGGTCCGCCTTGGTGAGCGTCGCGTACGCGACGTCGGCGATCACCTCGGACGTGAACGAGAAGGCGCCGTCGGCCAGTTCGACGAGGCCGCGATCGGCCAGACGCGCGAGCGCGTCGATGACGCCGCCGACCCGTTCGTCGGCGGTGCCGTCGATCATCGCCGCGACCGCCGAGGGAGAGCCCCGGAGTCCGACGATCGACGCGAGCTCGAGCGCGTGACGGTCGTCGTCCGGCAACGCATCGAGGCGGGCCGAGACGAGTCCTCGCAACGTGGCCGGCAGGAGCAGCACCCGCTCGGACGAGATGGCCCGCGACGAGCGGGCGATGTTGGTGCCCGACTCGCGGAGCAACGCCACGAGCTCCTCGATGAAGAGCGGATTGCCGCCGCTGCGCTGGTGGAGCGCGGCGACGATCGCTTCGTCGACGGGTGCGTCGAAGAGCGCCGTGACGAGCTCCCGGGTGCCCTCCACGCCCAGGGGCTCGAGGGCGATGCGGAGCGTCGCTCGCCCGGCATGGGCGACGGCGCGGTCGTCGATCTCCGGACGGGCGCTCGTGATCACGACGAACGGGAGCGTGCGAAGTCGCGTGAGCAAGCGTTCGATCGTGTCGAGCACCACGTCGTCGGCCCAGTGCACGTCGCTGATCACCAGCACGAGCGGTGCGCTCGTCGCGTAGGCCTCGAGCAGCGCGGCCACGGACCGATGCGCGTCCTCTCGCGCCCGTGTCGGGTCGACATCGTGGGCGATCTCGCGGTGGCCGAGCACGTGGACGAGACCGGTGGTGAGGCGGGCCAGCTCGAGTGGGTCGTCGACGTCGGGAATGGAGCGTCGGAGGTGGGCCGCCACGCGCGTGCCGGCGGTGACGGCGTCGTCGTCCGGTGTCACACCGCAGAGGTGCCGGACCGCGTCGGCCAGCGGACCCCACGGATTCAGCTCACCATATGGAACGCACTGGCCTCCCACGATCGTGGCGCCGTGCTCGTGTCGCGCGAATCCCGCGGCGGAGATGGCCAGGCGTCGTTTGCCGACACCGGGTTCCCCGACGACGAGGACGCGCTGGGCGCGTCGGCGCCGCACCGCGGTGGCGAGCACCTCGCGGATCAGACCGAGTTCCGCGGCGCGACCGACGAGGGGTTGTCGCGGCCGGATCCGGCGTTGCCCCGGACGGCCGAGCACGCCGCGCGCGGCCCACACCGCGACCGGCTCTTCGCGTCCTTTCACGGTGATGGACCCGAGGTCCTCATAGTCGATCGACGCCTCGGTCGCAGAATGCGTCGCGGGACCGACGAGGACCTGGCCCGGCCGGGCGGCGGTCTGGAGGCGGCTCGCCGTATTCACGACGTCGCCCATCGCGGTGTAGTCGCCGCCGGCGCGCAATGCCCCGGCGAGCACTTCTCCGGTGTTGACCCCGACGCGCATCTCCGCGTGCACGCCGTGCTCCGCGCGGACGGCCGCGAGCGTCTCTTGCATCGTGAGGGCGGCCCGCACCGCCCGCTCGGCGTCGTCCTCGTGCGCGGTGGGGGCGCCGAACAGGGCGATGATGGCGTCGCCGACGATCTTGTCGACGCGCCCGCCGAATCGCGCGATGTCGGCGGTGAGTCGCTCGAAGCAGCGATCGACGAGGTGTTTGACCTGCTCGGGGTCGGCCGACTCCGAGAACGTCGTGAATCCGACCAAGTCCGCGAACAGGACGGTGGCCACCCGCCGTTCGTCCGGCCGGGTGACGAGCGGATGTCCGCACGACGGGCAGAACCGGGCACCGGGCGGAGTCGGCTCGCCACAAGCGGGACAGACCATCGGCCCAGGATACGGGCCTCGTCGGCCGGGCATGCGGCCCGCAGAAGAGCCGGTTCAGGTGGCCGAGCGGTGGACCGATAAGGGAACACGGCGACTGTGAGCTGATATGACCGACGGGCCCATCTCGAACGACGCGACCACTGCGATCCCGGACCTCGTGCCGGGCGCAGCGAGCGCGACGGCGGTCGAGGTGACGAGTGACCTCGTCTTCGTGGCCGGTGGTGACCGTGTGATCCGGTACGCCAACGCCGCCGCCCGCGCCTTCACGGGTCTCGACGTTCACAACTCCGACGCTCGTTGCCTCGACGACGTCTTCACGCCGACGGGCCGCACGATTCTCGAACACGACGCGATGCCGGCGGCGTTACGCGACGGAACCTGGCGGGGGGAGTGCGCCCTGCTCGGGATGTCCGGAGTCGCGATCCCCGTCCGCCTCCTCGTGAACGTACGCACCCGCGGCGATGGCTCGGTCGACGAGATCGTCGTGGTGAGTGAGAACCTGACCGAGCGGCTGGAACTGGGCGAGCGCCTGGCCGCGCAGGCCATGCACGATCCCCTGACCGGTCTGGCGAACCGGGCGTTGTTCCTCGAGCGCTTGAGCACCGCCATGGCACGCGCCGGAGACGATCCCACCTCGGTCGGCGTGATGTTCGTCGACCTCGACAACTTCAAGTACGTCAACGACAGCCTTGGTCACGAAGCCGGGGATCGCCTGCTCGCGCTCCTGGCTCGTCGATTCGAGGCGTTGCTCCGCGATTCCGATCTCGTCGGCCGGTTCGGTGGCGACGAGTTCCTGATCCTCTGCGAGCATCTCGGCGACGCGAACGATGCGCTCGACGTCGCGCGGCGCATCGTCAGCTCGGTCACGCTTCCGTTCATGCTCGACGACGATGAGGTGTTCCTCGCCGCGAGCGCCGGACTGGCCGTGCCCACCGGGCCGGACGACCCGCCCGAGTCGTTGCTCCGCGACGCGAGCATCGCGTTGTACCGCGCGAAGGAGCTCGGTAAGTCCCGCGTGGAGTTGTTCGAGGTACCGATGCGGGTGCGCTCGCTCGAGCGGCTGCAGATCGACCGCGATCTTCGGCGGGGTCTCGCCGAAGGGCAGTTCCGGCTGCTCTACCAGCCGATCGTCAACCTGGAGTCCGGGACGGTCGCGGGATTCGAGGCGCTGCTGCGATGGGAGCGTGAGGAAGGCGAGTTGCTTGCCCCCGACGCGTTCCTGTCGGTCGCGGAGGACACGGGCATCGTGGTGCCGATCGGTGCGTGGGCGTTGCGCGAAGCGTGCCGCCAGACCGCGTGGTGGCACGAGTCGATCCCCGAGGCGCCTCCGTTCTCGATGTCGGTGAACCTTTCGGGTCGCGAGCTGGCTCTGCCCGATCTCGCGGCGCGGGTGGCGGTGGTGCTGGACGAGACCGGTGTCGATCCATCGGGTCTCACCTTCGAGCTGCGGGAAACGGCCGTACTCCACGATTTCGACGCGGCCCTGGCCGCGTTGAAAGGATTGTGCGGGCTCGGAGTGCGGTTGAGCATCGACGACTTCGGGACGGGCTTCTCGTCGCTCGGATACCTGAAGCGACTCCCGGTCGACTCGGTGAAGATCGACCGTGCGTTCATCGACGGCCTGGGCCTCGATGACGACGACACCGACATCGTCGGCGCGGTGGTGAGCATGGCCCACGCGTTGGGGTTGACGGTGATCGCCGAAGGCGTGGAGACGCCCGAGCAACTGCACCAGCTCGAGGCGCTCGGTTGCGACGCCGCGCAGGGCTTCTACTTCGCCCGACCGCAGCCGGCCGGCGTCGTGGCCCCGCTGTTGCGGCGGCCGATGCACTGGCGGCCGCACGGGCACGCCCGGCTCGCCGGCTGACGCGCGCTTCTCCGCTCACGACCCGGCGAGAATAATCGTGCGTGAGCGACGCGCTCGTGTGGTTCACTCGGTACGTCTATGCGCCTCCTCCGCAACCGTCGCTTCGCGCTGCTCGTCACCGGCCAGGCCGTCAACGGCATCGGCAGCTGGTGCGCGCTCATCGCCATGTGGGGGTACGCCACCTATCACTTCCACGCCCATACCGGCGAAGTCGCCCTCATCGGGCTGAGCTGGGCGCTTCCCGCCGCGCTCCTGGGTCCATTGGCCGGCGTGCCGGTCGACCGGCTCGGGCCGCGCCGGGTCCTGGTGCTGGCCGACACCGCCGCGGCCGGGGTCGCGATCGGCCTGGCCTTCGCGGGCACCTTCAACACGCTCTTGTTGCTCGGCCTGCTCAACGGGATCACCAAGGCCTTCGCGGTGCCGGCGTTCCGCGCCCTGCCTCCCCGGCTCGTCGACGACGCGGATCTTCCCCAAGCCAACGCGCTGCTGAGCTCCGCGTTCCAATCCTCGATCGCGTTCGGTCCGTTGCTGGCCGCGATCACGATCCAGACCTACGGCCTGCGCGCGGCCTTCGTGATCGATGCGATCACCTATCTCGTCGGCGTTGCCGTCGTGGTGCCGTTGACGATGAGTGCCGTGCCGCCGGCGGTTGCGACGAGCATGCGGGTGGAGATCACGGAAGGGTTCGCGGTGGTGCGCGCGCGCCCACAGCTCGTCATGCTGTTGGCGTTGTCGACGTCGGTGTACATCGCGTGGGGCGGGTACGCGGCCATCGAGCCCGTGTACGTGCGCGACGTGTTGCACCAGTCCGCGGCGACGTTCGCGATGCTCCAGATGACCTTCGGCCTCTGTCTCCTCGCGACGGGTCTGTCGGTCGCCCGCTGGGGGAGTGGCCTGGCGCGTCTTCCGGTGCTCGCGGGTGTCGCGGTGGCAACGGGTTTCGCCGCCGGGCTGTACATCGGCACGCCGTTCGTCGTGCTCGCTTTCTGCGGGGTCGGTGCGTGGGGCGTGCTCACCGGTCTGTTCGTCGCGCCGGCGAGCACGGTCCTCCATCGGCTGGCGCCGGTCGAGACCCACGGCCGGGTCCTCGCGCTCGATGGTGCGCTGCAATCGTGGGCCCACGTGGTGGCCCTCGGCGTGATCGGCACGTCGGCGGGAGTGTTGAGCGTGCAGGGTGCGGGACTCCTGGCGGCCTCGGCACCCACGATCGGCGGGCTCGCGCTCGCGCTCCGGCTCCGTCGGGCGCGGGCCGAGGAACCGGCGTTCAGTCCTCCGGTGGCTCGCGCCACTCCCTGAGCAGGTCCCACGGGTAGATGCCCGTCGCGTGATTGTCGTTCCAGCGCAGGGAGATTCCCCAGGCGCCCACGAGCTCCGCGTCGACGATGGCCAGGCGCGGCGGTGAGCTCGCGGTGGGCCAGACGGCACGTTGGGTCTCCCGCAACCCTCGGCATTCCGCGCAGGGGCAGTTGACGCGCAGCTCCACGAGCTCGAAGCGACTCGTCGTCTCGTCGGGCCACGTGAGGGTCAGGCTGTCTTCGCGTTCGATCTCGATCGCGGTGGGAGCCAGGGTCATGGGAACAGTGTGGTCGATGGCGGGACCGCCACAAGAACTGCCCGCGTTGGCATTGCGGCGTCCCACCGTCGACAATGAGCCGCATGAGCCTGTGCTCGGACGCCGAGATCGACGCTGCGTTGGCCGGACTGCCGGGTTGGACCCGTGCGGGGAACGAGATCGAGAAGCACTACGAGCGATCGTCGTTCCCGGACGCGATCACGTTCGTGACGCGGGTGGGGTTCCTCGCGGAGGCCACCGAACATCATCCGGATGTCGACGTTCGCTGGCGCACGGTCCGGATCGCCCTGTCCACCCACAGCGAGGGCGGCATCACGAACAAGGATCTGTCACTGGCGGCCGAGATCGAACGGGTCGCGATGTCGTCGGGCTCGCGTGATCCCGGCGCGCGGAGCTGAGGAGAGACCGTGCCGTTCGCCATCGTCCTTGCCGTGATCCTCGCCATCATCGTCTTCATGGTCGTCGCGCTCGTGAAGGAGCCCGGCCCGACCGCGACCGACGTCGCTATCGGCTACGAGCGTGCGTGGGACACGCTGGACTTCGTGACCTTGTGGACGTTGTCGGGAATCGAGCTGCGCGACGGCCTCACGAAGGACGCGTACCTCGCGGCCAAGCGCGCCGCGTATTCGAAGCAACAGGGACTGCTCCGGCTCGTGGGCGACGTCCGCGTGGAACGGGCCGCGACCGACGGTCGAGCCGCCGAGGTCGTGACGCGTTTGCATCTTCGCGATGGATCCGATGTCAGCAACGTCGTGCGCCTCGCACATCGCGACGGCACGTGGTGCGTCGTCGGCTACTCGCTGCAATCGTCGGAACCGACGCCGAGCTGAACGCGTGTCGCGCGTGTCCGACGTCTGATGCCGATTCCCGGGTTGTTGCTCACGGGTGGCGCGAGCCGTCGCCTGGGTATCGACAAGACGGCGCTCGTCGTCGACGGCGAGACGCTGGCGCGCCGAGCCGCACGAGTGCTCGCGACGGTGTGCGATCCCGTGCTCGAGCTCGGTCCGGGCGTGAGCGGCCTGGACTCGGTGCGGGAGGACCCGCCCGGGGGCGGTCCGCTCGCCGCGTTGAGCAAGGGATTCTCGGCCCTTGGTGCCCGCGGTGTGACGGGACCGGTGTTCCTCCTCGCCTGTGACCTGCCCTTCGTTGAGTCTCCCCTGATCCGCCTGCTCGCCGAGTGGCCCGGCGACGCAACGGTGGCGCCGCGCCACGACGGCGTGGCCCAGGGGACGTGTGCCCGCTACGGCGGGGAGTGTGTCGCCCCCGCCCGTTCCCTGCTCGACGCCGAAGCCCGGCGCGATCGGTCGCTGCGAGCGCTGCTCGACCGCGTCGCCACGGAGGTGGTCTCCGAGCCGGTCTGGCGGCGCGTCGCGCCGGCGCACGCGTTCGACGACATCGACACCCCCGACGATCTCGGCCGGATCCGGGCGCAGCAGTAGCCTGCCGCGGATGACACCCGACGATCTGCTCGAACTGTTCGACGAGACCGCTCGCGTCGTGCGCGCCGCGCTCACGACGGTCGATCCCTCGCAACGACGGGGCCGCACCGACGTCCCGGGTCAGTACGCGATCGATCTCGTTGCCGACGCCGCCGCGCTACGCGTGTTGCACCGCGTGCCCGTCGCGGTCGTGAGCGAGGAGTCGGGGCGCACCGGTGTCGACGATGCCGAGATCACGATCGTGATCGATCCCATCGACGGTTCCACGAACTGCTCACGCGGGCTTCCGTACTGGGCCATCTCGCTGTGCGCGCTCGATCGCGACGGTGCGCTCGCCGCGGCGGTCGTCAATCAGGCCACGCTCGTGGCCACGACCGCGATTCGCGGTCGTGGTGCGTGGCGCGACGGTGTTCCCATCACGGCATCGCCGGTCGAACGGGTCGAGGATTCGGTGATCATCCTCGAAGCCTGGCCGCCCAAGCGACTCCCGTGGAAGCAGTTCCGGGCCATGGGATCGGCGGCGTTGAGCCTGTGCGACGTTGCCGCCGGGGTCGTCGACGGCTATCTGGACGCCGGGGGTGTGCACAAGCCGTGGGACTACCTCGGCGGTCTGCTGGCGTGTCGGGAGGCGGGAGCCGCGGTGATCGACGTCGGCGGTCGCCCGCTCGACGTGTCGGGCCGCGACGATTCCCGACACATCGTCGCGGCGGGAACCTCGACGCTCTTGGACTCGTTGCGCGACGCGGTCTCGTGACGGACGATCTCGGTACGGGCGATCCCGGTACGGGCGGACTCGACCTCGACGCGTTGTTGCGGGCCGCGGTCGACGCGGCGGGCGCGGGCGGCGCGATCGTGCAGGCGAACTTCGGCGTG
>Ga0209048_10000736_pt1 | contig 34706 bp, 38 predicted proteins | sample FrelakmetCRP12CR_FD_187146 | JGI IMG/M metagenome (GOLD analysis project Ga0209048, IMG submission 187146) | Freshwater lake sediment microbial communities from the University of Notre Dame, USA, for methane emissions studies - CRP12 CR (SPAdes)... | ecosystem: Environmental > Aquatic >...
TCATACCCTTTTCAAGCAGTGTGATATTAACGATCTCGCGGATAAGCGGCCCGGAGAGGGACTTCAACCCCATGTTCTTGATGCGGTTTTCCACATCATACGCGATTTCCTGTGCTGTCGCTTCGTCGGCACCCTCATACCCATAGAAGGTCTCGACAAGTTTTGTCTCTTCAACAATCTGTAGGACAATGCGATTGCGATCCCATTCGATAATGTGCCCATCAGATGTTCGGACGGCGGGGAGTACGGGAACAGTAATTCCCTCAAAAGTAAGCTGTTTGGTCTCCCGGTGCGCCATTATTCACCTAATATAAGCTTTGATAGGTGCTCTCCATCCAGTTTGCCCGAAGGAAAAAGATCCACAGAAGTGTAGAAATCAGAGTCTTTTTGTAAAACAGGGGCTTCATTTACAAAAACCCCATTCATGCGCAGTTCCGTGAGGGATTCCGCAGTCGAAAGGTCACGCTCGAAATACTTATACCCACTCTTCGTCAGAAATGCCTTTAAATTGTCACAATTCGGGCAATATTCAAGCGTGTATACAATCAATTGCGATTTTTTCGGCACTAAAAACACCCTCACTCAGTCATTTATCCAATAGGTTTTTTGGAGATAAAAAAATCATGGTTTGTTCATTCCAACGAATGCCTCAGGTAAGCGATTATCATTAGTAGTGGTATGAAATAATAGTACCGTAATGGTAAGGACGTTTGTAGCACTAGAACTATCAAAAGACATTCAGGATCAGCTTGCTATAGCGCAGGAGACTATCCGCGGGTGCAAAGCCCGCCTTACATTTGTGGATCCAAAAAATATTCACATAACAGCAAAATTTCTCGGTGAAGTTGAAGAAAAAAAACTCCAGAAAGTTATGGATGCACTCAGGTCTATCACCTTTTCCTCATTTCCCGTTACAGCTGGCACAGTTACGGTGAACAATATAAAACGCCCGCACTCGATCTGGTGTGCAATCGATGATACCGGACAGAGTGAGCGTTTATTACATCTAATTGAGGATGCACTTGTACCGCTCGGGTTTGAGCGTGAGACGCGCCGCTTCACACCCCATGCAACACTTGCGCGGGTTAAATCACCACATCCATCCCTGTTTTCCGCACTTAATAGCCTGAAGGATTTGTCCTATGGCAGTTGCACGATCTTCGGTATGAAGTTAAAAAAAAGTACACTCCTTCCTCAAGGCCCGGCCTACGAAGACCTTTTGGAGGTGAAATGGTGAACCGGTTGCCAATTGAAGAGAATGTCTTAATGGGCCTCCGTCCGACCAATCAGGAACGCAATCATGTGTGCGGTCTGGCAAGGCGCCTGCTTGCCGCAATTGCCCAAAGCGGGAAAGCCGAGGGGATGGTCGTGGGCTCCATTGCACGGCATACATGGGTTCGTGGAGACAGGGATCTCGATGTATTCATGCTCTTTGACCCGGGGTTGTCCCGCGAGGAACTCGAAATGGAGGGGCTTGCACTCGCGCGGAGCATCGCATCCTTATTTACCAACCGGTTCCATGAAAAGTATGCCGAGCATCCCTACATAAATGCAACTATTGAAGACGTGGATGTAGATCTTGTTCCCTGTTATAACGTGGACAGCGCCACACGGATCCAGAGTGCAGTGGACCGCACCCCTTTTCACACCCGCTACATTACCGACAAGATCAATGGTTTAATCGATGATGTGCTCTTGCTCAAACAATTCACAAAAGCAGGCGGTATCTACGGTTCAGACCAGATGACGGAAGGATTTTCAGGGTATCTCTGCGAGCTTCTCGTGCTCCATTACGGTGGATTTACTCCACTCATCCAAGCAGCGGCATCATGGCGGCCCGGGATTGTTATTGATATTGAGAACCATGCGGCAAAAAAATTCGAGGAACCATTGATTGTGATCGACCCGGTCGATCCAAAACGCAACGTGGCAGCAGCAGTATCCCTGGATCGTATGGCAGGGTTTGTTGAGCTGGCGAGAGGGTATCGTGAAAAACCCGTAACCGAATTCTTTTTGCACCCGATGGAACGCTGCATCCTGAAAAAAGAACTGGCTGCACGTATCGCTCAACGCAGGACATTTGTTTTTGCTGTCACCTTTGCTACACCCCATTACATTCCGGAAATTGTTGTGCCACAGCTCAAGCGCAGCGTTTCTGCAATCAGGGAACTGCTGGAGCGAAACGGGTTTGCCGTCCATCATGCTTCCTATGATATGCAATCAGAGGAGTGCATGATCCTCCTTGAGCTGCTTGTGGGCGACCTTCCGGCAATACGCCGGCATTTGGGGCCGCCTCTCTGGAACCACGCAAATGCAGATAAGTTTTGGGAAAAACACCTTACCGAACATCATTCTGGGCCATTCATTGAAGACGGTCGGTACGTGATGGAGGTGCCCAGAGAATATCAGACTGCAAAAAGCCTGCTGTCTTCAGATGCTCTCCTGAGTGTGAGTCTAGGAAAACACGTACGTCAGTCGTTGGAATTGGGATGGACACTCCATGAAGGCCCGGAATGCTGGAAGGAGGAGTTTGCACCGTTCATCATGGAATTTTTTGACCAGTACTCACCGCTGACCCGGTTACGGCGGGAAAAATAAAAACAACTTTCGAAACCTTTCGGGTTTCAAAAAAATCCCATCCCTCCGTAATTTAATAGATCGAAGAACTCCCTTTTTACCTGTCTCATTTTCAAAAAAAATCTGTATGTCGGAAAAAACGACCTTCATATTTGCATTCCGGTAGGGTTTACTGGGACCGGATGGGCAAACTAGAGGGCGAAAAATCATCTCGATTTAACGACCTTTGGCAGCCATTGGGCGAGGTGCATTTCCACCGTATTTTGGCAAACAGGGCGCATTAATGCCCCCGTTTCCATACGAACAGAAAAGGACGGGTTTATGGGGTTTTCCGGTATGGGCCGGGGTATCAGGAAGGGAAAAGGAGCCTTAAATGGGTTTATTTCCCCTCAGGATCTACCCCTTCGGATTCCGGGAATCTTCAACGAGAGATAAATGAAGGGGGGAGATCATATTAAACCCTCATTTCGTAATCATCCCCACTACCTGTAGAGCTGTCATCGGGTCCACAACCCGGGCAAGCAACAACCCGGCCATTTCCTCAAACAGAGTCCAGAACAGTTTCTTCACCAGCTTGTTCTTCGCGAACTCCTCGATCGCTGCGTCTATATCCACATTAATATCCCACTGGATCAGCTTAGGCATGAACACAAACTGCGGCAGGATCAGGATCGCAGCGCTGATCAATTCCAGTGAGATTTCGGTCTGACCTGCAAACCAGCACCCCAGCGGAACCTAAAAAAATCGCGGCCATCGTTGTAGCCATCCCAACTACGCCGAAGCAGAAGTATGCCACTTCTCGGCATAGTCCAATCTTTAATCATCAGTTAGAGAGGAAAAGTCAAAGAAACAAGAGGAAAATCCGGATAGTATAGGTTGGTGAATGTTCAGCTGACGGGATGAAGAAAATTGAGGTGAATTTAAAAAATATGTGGTTAAGACCGTATTATTTAAAAAATTATTTTTTGGAATTTTTCTTGATTTTTGCCAAAGCCAGTTTCTCAATGGCCGCAGAATCAACATCTGTGCTGATATCCAGTTTCCGATTCTGTATGGCACTGTCAACAAATCCTTTACCAGTTGGAGTGCGGACAATTAGGGTGGTTGATCCCAAAGGACTTCCAATCGCACCGGCAGAAATATCAGAAAGTATAGCAGTGAGATCCGTGCAGAAATGACAGCCATTACGGATGCAGGTTTCGAGTTCTGCGAGTGGCACGATCGTAGTACTACCGTCCTGCTTCAGGACCTCTAATTTTCCTTTCACATTGAGTTTTTTAATCTCGTGGGATTCGATTTTATAGTGGGTTTTGAGTTTTCCTAAAATGAGCGCATTATAATCAAACGTCTCTGTGCAGAAAAGACCGATCACGAGACGGATAGCTTTCTTATATGGATTTAAAAGATCATTATCACTTTCACGCATTCGGGCAACTGCCTGAACAGCACAGGGAACACCGATAACCGCGATCTGTTTGTACTTGTGTTCGACTACTGCATACTTGAGGGCAGCAAGGAGCGGTACCCACCAGCTATACCGGCTTCCCGCCTGCTGAATGAGCACATCGGTTTTTGTAATGATTACGGAGGAGGGTTTGAGCGTCCACCTATCTTCGGTAACCGTAACAATGGCATCGATGAGACCTTCTTCAAGCGCGTTTGCAAGAATTGCCGTGACTGCTCCACCGCTTTGTTTTCGTGGGACGGTAAAAGAAGATTTTGCAGTAAGAAGTTCGAGATAGTTCCCGATTGTCTCTGCAGGCTGGTTTCCGATCCGGGGGCAGACCGCATAACATGCTCCGCAATTTACATTATCGGTAGCCTGTTTGCAGTAGCCGTTGCTCCCCGGGCTAGTAACCATTTCTCCTTCTTCAAAGGATAGGGAATCTGCCGGGCAGACCGCAACACATGCACCGCATCCCGAGCATTTACCCGTATCCCAGACCTCGCTTTTCAAATCAAGATAATTTTTTGCAGCCATCACGATTACTCCCATGTGTATTTATTCGCAAATGGTCGTGCACTCGCAGGAGAAATCCTCGAATAATCAGAGGTCAGAAGACCTGTTTGATCAATTCCGAATGTCCGTGCAAAATCCTCAATAATCGGCTTGATCATTATCTTCTGCTCTTCAGTCGCTGGCATTTGTTGTGCACCGACCCCAAGGTTATTCTTGTCGACAATCCCCCGTACATAGATCTCACCACCGTGAATGCCACTTCCGACGCCCCGCTCTTCAACAGGAAGGATTCCGGTTAAACCAAGCACAATAAGAAGACCCCCGGCCATATACTCCCCAAGAAATGCCCGAACCGCTCCACCGACGACAAGGATCGGACGCTTATCAGTGTACTGTTTCATGTGGATGCCCCCACGGTACCCGATATTATCCCTCACGTACACCCTGCCACCACGCATACTGTGAGCGACTGCATCACCAGCACTACCATGAATAATGATCCTCCCCTTGTCCATGGTATTTCCCGGTGCATGGTCAGCATTCCCGTGAACAATAATCGTCGGGCCGCTCATGAACATGGCGAGATCCCCGCCAGGAACTCCGTTGACCGTGAGCGTAACTTCCTCACCCCTGATCCCATCTCCAATGAATCGCTGCCCAAGAACATTGTCGATCACGATCTCCTTTGCTCCGGCCGCAATCGCCGCTCGGATTTGCTGGTTGAGGTGTGTATAATGGAGATCTTTTGCATCAATCCTGACCGATATCGTCATTACGCCCCCACCGTTTTCACATCGAGAACGTTTAAGAGTCCTTCGTCCAGCATGTAACCCCGGAGCCGGTCACGGTTGCCCCTCAGGCTCTCAATACTATTGATACCCGCAGCACCCATTAGTTCAGCGAGCTCGAGAGTCCAGCCATGAATCAGGTTCTCAACATGCACCGATTCGATATCAGGATCAAGCCTCTTGGTGAGTTCCGGTCTCTGGGTGGCGATACCCCATGCGCACTGCCCCCGGTAGCAGGTGCCACAAACACGGCAACCCATCGCAACAAGTGCGGAAGTTCCGATATACACAGCATCAGCACCGAGACAGATGATCTTTGCCACATCTGCACTTTCACGGATTCCGCCGCTTGCGATAATGGAAACCTTGTTTCTGATTCCCTGCTGGCGAAGTTTGGCGTCCACGCTCGCGACTGCTGCTTCTATTGGGATCCCGACATGATCCCGGAACACCCGCGGGGCAGCACCGGTACCACCGCGGAATCCATCGATCACTACAGCATCTGCAGAAGAACGTGCGATTCCCGCCGCAATTGCGGCGGAGTTATGCACCGCTGCAATTTTCACAAAAACAGGTTTCTTCCACTCGGTCGCTTCCTTCAAACCTCGTACGAGCTGCTTGAGATCTTCGATACTATATATGTCGTGATGGGGTGCAGGACTAATCGCATCGCTTCCTTCCGGGATCATACGTGTGCACGACACATCAGCACAGACTTTTTCACCAGGCAGGTGCCCGCCGATTCCCGGCTTTGCACCTTGCCCGATTTTGATCTCAATGGCAGCACCGCGTTCAAGATAATTAATATCCACACCGAATCGTCCGCTTGCAACCTGGACAATCATATTTTTCTGGTAGGGATAGAGCGATTCGTGGAGTCCGCCTTCACCCGTCCCCATAAAGGTTCCGATCCGGCTTACCGCTTTTGCCAGCGCGGTCTGGGCGTTTAAGCTGATTGCACCGTAGCTCATATGCCCGATCATGATCGGTGTTTCAATCTGGAGATTTGGGGAAAGTTTTGTTAAGAGCTCTATATCACCATTTGCTGATTCTTTAATGGATAAAGATGAGGGTTTTTTCCCAAGATACGTCCGCAGCTCCATGGGTTCTCGAAGCGGGTCGATGCTCGGATTGGTCACCTGACAGGCGTCAAGCACAAGCCGGTCGAAAATCATGGGATAGGGAAGTGCATTCCCCATTCCGGCAAGGATGATTTTACCTGTTTTTGCCTGGTTGAATATGTTCTCACGGACCTCACGCGTCCAGACAGGGTGACTCCGATAATCGGTAGGTTTCTCGTAAATACTGATAGCATCCCTCGGGCAGAATGCGGTGCAGCGATGGCAGGCAACACAGTTGCGTGAATTCACCCGGATCGAATCATTCTCCTTACGGAAGACGCCAAAAGAACAGTTTTCAACGCAACGTCCGCAGAGCATGCACTGTTTGTGATCAATATCCACCTTGAACCTGAGAGGAATACTGCCAATGGTCATGCAATAACCCTCCCTATGACGGGTTCACCGGCTTTTGGCATAGCGATAGTATCAACATCCGGTTCCATCCGTCGGATTGCTGCTTCCTCACTGGAGATATAGAGCCGGTCCCCATGTTCACCGGTTACGAGCGGGCGCAGCTTGATCCTGTCGGTAAAACCCACCAGCGTGTTTTCGTCTGCGACACAGATTGCAAATGGACCATTCATGAGCGCAGAACCATAAGCAAGACGAATCGCCCGGTTGAGTTCTTGTTCTTTTTCCGGCATCCGGTCAATATCTTCCCAGAAAGGAGGTGCAAGTGCTCGCACCGCCATCTTTTCCGAGAGCCCGTGTTTTCGTATCAACAAGTCAATAAGATAGGCTACCACTTCTGTGTCAGTATACATTGTACATTTATACCCATAACTTTCAATGTACCGCCGGTTGGTACCGTAGGATGTTATCTCACCGTTATGGACAACGCTCCAGTTCAGGAGGTTGAAAGGATGTGCGCCCCCCCACCAGCCGGGGGTATTGGTAGGGTACCGGTTATGCGCAAGCCAGAGATAGCCCTTATAATCCTGGATCCGGTAGAAATCAGCGACATCCTCAGGCCATCCTGCTGCTTTGAAAACACCCAGGTTTTTACCAGAAGAGAAGATGAGAGCACCGTTCTTTTCCGCGTTGACTTTCATTACAAGATGGGTAACAATGTCTTCATCAGGCGTGGTACTTTTCGGCATCAGGCTCCGATCGGGACGGAAAAAATAACGCCATGGTGTATGAACTTTCCGGATATTAGGCTGCTCATACGTTTTGATCTGCTCATCATGTACAATGGTTCCCCATTTCTCCAGCAGGGTATCAAGTGCAGATTTGTTTTCACGGATATTGTCAAAAAAAACATGGAGCGCGAAGTAATCCTTATATTCAGGGTATATTCCATACGCTACGTACCCGGCTCCTTCTCCACTCCCCCGCTCATTCATCATAGAGAGAGCCTCTTTGATTTTAGCTCCATCCAGGCACTGGCGGCGCTTGTCAATCACACCTATAATACCACACATATTATCACAATACAGAATGATCTTGTACTGATGAACATATGTTCATTTCATTATGAACATTCGTTCAAAAAGATTGGTTGAATAAGTATAAATACAAATGGGTGGAACATGTCTTCCAATATGTCAGCAGATGTAACCAAACTCCTGAAAAAAATCGAGGCGGACAAAATAAAATTTATCCGCTTGCAGTTCACTGACATCCAGGGTCAGCCGAAAAACGTCTCTATCCCTGTTATTCAGGCAGAGAAAGCACTGACTGAGGGTATCTGGTTCGATGGATCCTCAATCGAGGGATTTGCCCGGATTGAAGAGTCCGACATGATGCTTAAGCCGGACCCGACAACATATGCTGTCCTTCCCTGGAGACCCCAGGAAGGAAAGGTTGCCCGGTTCATCTGTGATGTCCAGACGTATGGGAATAAACCGTTTGACGGTGATCCCCGATTTATCCTGCGGAAAACTATTGCTGAAGCGGCAAAGATGGGGTTTGCATTTAATACCGGTCCTGAACTCGAATTTTTCCTGTTTAAAATGTATGATGGTATACCAACCACAGAGTTCGAGGACCATGGTGCCTACTTCGATCTTGCACCCACAGACTCTGCAGAAGATGTACGGCGTGATGTTGTCCTCGCGTTGAGTGATATGGGGTTTGAAATTGAAGCATCTCACCACGAAGTCGCGGACAGTCAGCATGAAATAGACTTCAAATATGGTGATGCACTTACCACTGCTGACCGTGTGATTACCTTCAAGTTTGCAACCAAGTCAATCGCTCTCCAGTACGGTTTGCATGCGAGCTTTATGGCAAAACCCATCGCCGGCATCAATGGCAGCGGTATGCACACGCATGGATCACTTGCGAAGAATGGTAAGAATGCTTTCTTCGATCCCAATGGCGAGAATCAGCTCTCTGACACCGCAATGTATTACATTGGGGGTATACTGAAGCATGCAAAGGCAATCACGCGTGTGGCTAACCCGACAATAAACTCGTACAAACGGCTTGTCCCCGGTTATGAAGCTCCCTGTTATATTTCATGGAGTGCAGCCAATCGTTCCGCGCTGGTTCGCGTTCCGGCAGCCCGAGGTAACAGCACCCGTGCCGAGTTCCGCAGCCCTGATCCTATGTGCAACCCATATCTCACATTTGCCTGTATGCTTGCAGCAGGACTGGACGGTATTAAAAACAAGATTATGCCTCCTGAAAGCACGAACACGAATATCTATCATCTCGATGAGAAAGCCCGGAAGAGACTCCACATCGATATGCTGCCGGGCAGCCTTATGGAGTCCAACGCAGCACTTCTCAAAGATGATATACTTTGCAAGACCCTTGGCGACCATGTGGTCACGAACCTTTCAAGCATTGCACAAATGGAAACCGATTCCTTCCGGCTTGCAGTACACCCGTGGGAGCTTGACAGGTATCTGGCAACCTACTAATTAAAATTTTAAGAATTTTATCGGCAAGGTTCGGACTTGTTATCCGGTAACTGACTGTCGATCGTTTTCTCTTCAGTATAAAAAAGTGTACAGGGGGGGATGACCGCTGATTGGACTCAATAGAGTTAATTCGGTACGGTATCAACCCCTGTAACAGTTAAAGCCTCCAAAATATCGGATGGTTTCTCGAGAGGAGCGGTCGCCAGTATACAAAAAAAGCTTCAAAGGTGAAAGACTTGGCTTTGGATACCGGTGTTACAACCTGGCTTATGGTCTCAGCAATGCTGGTGATGCTGATGACCCCGGGCGTTGGGTTATTTTATGGCGGATTAGTAAGAAAGAAGAATTTCATTTCGATGATTGCCCTCTCGTTTGTGGTTCTTGCTCTTGTGAGTATCCACTGGGTTTTGATAGGGTATTCACTCGCATTCGGTCCTGATATCGGTGGAATTATCGGCAATCTGAATTATCTGGGACTCCATGGGGTCAGTGCGGATGCAGGTTCCGGGACATATCCTCCACTTTTATTTATGGCATTCCAGCTTTTTTTTGCTTCCGTGACGGTAACAATTGTTACTTCAGCTGTAGCCGAGCGTATCAAGTTCTCATCATTTATTGTTTTTGTTGTGTTATGGCTTACGCTCGTATACTGTCCGCTTGCACACTGGGCTTGGGGTGGAGGATGGGCATCACAACTGGGTCTTATTGATTTTGCCGGTGGAACAGTAGTTGAGATCTGTTCGGGTTTTGCGGCTCTTGCACTCGCACTGGTAATTAAAAACCGGGCCGGGTATGGTGAGTATGCCTTTGAACCCCATAACATCCCGATGGCACTTATCGGAGCAGCTCTTTTGTGGTTCGGCTGGTTTGGTTTCAATGCAGGAAGTGCACTTGCAGTAAACGGTGTCACAGCCACAGCATTCATCACTACAAATACTGCTGCAGCGGCTGGTGCGCTGACATGGATGTTTGCTAGCTGGTATCACGGCAAACCCAGCTCGCTGGGAATGGTGAGCGGGGCAATTGCGGGAATGGTTGCGATAACACCGGCAGCCGGTTTTGTCAGCCCACTGGTCTCAATTCTTATTGGAGCTGTTGCCGGAGTACTCTGTTATGGAATGATGCTCCTCCGGGTCAGGAAAAAATGTGATGAAAGCCTTGATGCATGGGCCATCCATGGTATGGGGGGTCTCTGGGGTACCCTGGCAACAGGAATTTTTGCTGCTGCAGCTATTGGGGGATTTTCGGGCTTGATTGAAGGTAACGCTCACCAGTTTATAGTGAATACCATTTGTGCTGTTGCGGCTATGGTGTTTGCTTTCGTTATGACATATGGTATCGCGTTTGTTATCGATAGTACATTTGGGATGCGTGTCACTGAAGATGAAGAGTATGTTGGCCTGGATATCTGCCAGCATGGTGAGCGCGCCTGAGATTTTTTGTACGAAAAAAAATTTTTTATATAATCTCAATTGATTCCCTGTCGTAAAGAATGCGAAAAGGATATTGGAATAATAGTTAAGTTTATAAGTATTGGAATGCAACTTCCTTCCAATAAAACATCTTAAACATCCAACAGCCACCCGGATTATTGCCACAACCCAGATTTCGATTTCCCGGACTTTCTATCCGGTATTGGGGTCTGGAAACGGTTCTCAGGTGGCTGATTTGGATGTAATGCAAAAGCATTCTGATCCAAAAGGTCAAATGCATCGTGGTTCCCAATGCAAATCTAACAAAATAAGGTGAAAAAATGGCAATTGATTCTGGAGCAACAGCATGGATCCTCGCCTCAACTGCACTTGTCATGATCATGACGCCGGGGGTAGGATTCTTCTACGGTGGACTGGTACGCAGGAAAAATTTCATATCAATGATTTCCCTGTCGTTTGTAGCCTTCGCACTGGTGAGTATCCAGTGGGTACTGATTGGGTACTCGCTGGCGTTTGGTCAGGATATTGGGGGATTTATAGGAAACCTGCAATATCTTGGTCTGAATAACGTGGGGATGGAACCCGGATCCTATAGTGCAGCAATTCCCGGATTACTGTATATGGTATTCCAGCTCGTTTTTGCTACGGTAACGATGGCAATTGTGACTTCGGGTTTTGCAGAGCGCATTAAATTCAGTGCATATCTCGTGTTTGCACTTCTCTGGACCACGATCGTGTACGATCCACTCGCTCACTGGGTATGGGGTGGTGGCTGGGCAGCACAGTTCGGTGCCATAGATTTCGCAGGAGGAACAGTTGTACATATCAGTTCCGGATTTGCAGCCCTTGCACTTGCGCTTGTTATCGGAAAGCGCGTTGGCTTTGGCAAGTATGCGATGGAACCAAATAATATTCCCCTGACCATTCTTGGTGCCGCACTGCTCTGGTTCGGCTGGTTCGGCTTTAACGCCGGCAGTGCAATCGGCGCTAATGGTCTTGCCGCCCAGGCATTTGTAACAACAAATACTGCAGCGGCAGCAGGTGCGATGGCTTGGCTTCTGGTCAGCTGGATTCATGGAAAACCGAGCTCGCTCGGATTTGTCAGCGGAGCAGTGGCCGGGCTTGTTGCAATAACACCCGGAGCCGGGTATGTAACTCCCATGGCAGCTCTGTTAATCGGTGCAATTGGCGGAGTGCTTTGCTATGGCATGCTACTCTTCCGTATCAGAAAAAATCTTGATGAGAGCCTCGATGCCTGGGCAATTCACGGTATGGGAGGTCTCTGGGGAGCACTCGCAACCGGTATCTTTGCTGTAGCCGCGGTGAATGGTGCTTCCGGCCTTCTTGAGGGCAATGTTCACCAGTTCATTGCAAACGCAACCGGAGCATTTGCAGCACTTATCTACGCATTTGTGATAACCTACGTCCTTGCAGCGATTATTGACAAAACTATCGGCCTGCGGGTCACTGAGGAAGAAGAATATGTCGGTCTCGATATCTCTCAGCATGGAGAGCGGTGTTAATCTGGAGGCATAATCATGAAAATGGTGAAAGCTATTATCAAACCCGAACGTTTTGAATTCGTGAAAAAAGCCCTGGAAGATAAAGGATTCATCGGAATGACAATATCGGAAGTAAAAGGAAGAGGTGAACAAAAGGGTATTACCCTCCAGTATCGTGGCGGACTGATGACGGTTGATCTCTTGCCAAAAATTCAGCTTGAAATTGTTGTCAGGGATTCCGATGTAGATAATCTGATTGCAACTATCACTGAAGCAGCCCGCACGGGAAAAATCGGTGATGGCAAAATATTCATTATACCTGTAGAAACTTCTATAAGGATTCGCACAGGAGACATGGAAACCTGAAGATTGAAAAAACCAATACTTTCATATTATTTTTCAATGCTTCTTATGACTGTTGGTATTGGATTTCCTGATGTTATGCATGTAAATGAAAAAGTCAATGAAGGCTGAAACATATGCACGACCAGCTACAATATTATTTACTAATAGTTCATCGTGTCAATGACATGGTGAAAACATTCCCTTTCATCTGCTACATGGGTATTTGGGGATAAAGCCAATTTTTTTTCGAAGCTACCGGTCTCAATCATTCTCTCCACCTTCGGAACATCGGACTCATATCAAATCCCCCGGGTTTCAAGCAAGTATACAACTCCCTCTTGTTGGCAGAGTAAATCCGGTTCACGATCTCGAAATACCAGTCAATGTCACAGTCCTGCATATTCTTTAAGACGCTGGGTACCCAACATGTTTTCTCTAAAATGTTTTTCTGTGTATTCTCCGATTCTTCCGGAACCCAGATCTGGACATAATTGGCATTGCCGGTCTCCGTTGCCATCTTTGCTGCTTTCATAACCGGGGCCCGTTTCCTGCATCGTGATGGAACACGATAATCCCTTACTCCATCTCGACCTGTCTGCGATACAAATCTTACATAAAAGAAATTTACCTGATATGCTGTTCTTTCCGCCTTCTCTTTCCGGATTTTATTTGTTAAGCCACCTTCAGGATATTTTTTTGTTTTAACACTTTCTCTCTAAAAAATGTATTAAATGTCGTACAATATGCGTAATTTCTGTTCTACGTGCGGTGAAATGGGATAATGTCCCGGCAAGGTGAAAGATCCGGTATCCCGTCTTACAGATTCCTCCATGTCTTCATCACTGATCCCATGTTTCTGGTGATCCACCAGTTCATGGAAAAACACCTTGCCTCCACCATGCACAATCCTGCACAAACAGCAACGCTCATCACCAGCTCTGATATAGTAATATGAAGAGCCAATCAAAGATTTTCGATAATCCTGCAACTGTTCCAAGATAAGCTCGTATTCAGGTTCCGATTCATCCGGCATTACATATTGTGGCAGTGGAGCCATGCCGGTTATTTTTTTTACTTTTGGCATTTCTCAAAGACCCCCTTGATTTTTTCTCCCTTGCCATGTACAATGTTCACACAGCTAAGGTACGAAGGCAATGTCTTTCGTAGGTATATATATTTTTTTATTTTGAGCCCATTGTTTGAAAACAAAAGTCAAAGCAGATTGTTATTAACAATGGTGGCTGAAATTCTATACGGCAATCATGATCCAGTGGCTGAATTCCAATTTTAAAAATTTTAAACCCAACGCAGCCATTGCCCTCAATGCCACGCGTCATATGAACAAAATTGAGCGAAAAAAACTTTTCTCCCCGGATATCGAACCAATGCGAACTGCGGAAGGCAGGTGGTTCGAAGCAATTATCTATGAGATGTTTTTGGATATCTCAAAGAAATCAAGCCGGATAAAATACCTTGCACGTAAAGGAGCGGATGCCCCCCGAAGACGGGAAGATGTTAAACTTGGACAGAACGGTCTTTTTTATTCGAAATATGGCGACATCACCGTCCGGGGTAACGGGCAGGACCTTGCAGAATTTGATATGCTGCTCGTCGATTTGGATAACCATGTAGCATTTGCCGAAGTCGTGACATCGCCTTCAGATTTAAAGGAGTTTGAACAGGAGATCGCGTTCAAGAAACGACTCATCGGGTATCTTTACGACCAGAAGATCACTCCTTTTCTTCTTGTTTCATCCTTTGACCTTTCCAACTATTCTGTTGTTAAGAGACTTGCAAAGGATAAGACAAACGCAATTATTCATACGAGTTCATGCGAGGAAATAAAGTCAATCCTCAAGCATTACCGTCCTCGGATTCTGTACAACATCCCGGAAAATCATCCCAACCTGATCCCGGCAACAGATTTCCCGATGAAACACCCGTTTGACTACAAGCGGTACCATGATGAAGTGCGCACCCAGATCTTTACTGAAATTGCAAAAGGGGGTGAACGAAAACTTCCGGAGATAACCAGCCAGACAGGGCAACTCGTCAAAAAAGTTCTCTACGGCGGATTATTCCCCCAGTCTGTCAAATTACTATGTGATACCTATGGTTTGACCGTAAAAGGCAGAAAGATTGAGTTTGAAGATTTTTCAAAGTATTATTCAAAGGCAATCATTGCAAGCGATCTTCCGAATTACGAATTGATTATCTACCTCAGGTCACGACAAAAAAAAGAGTACCACAAGATGATCCAGGCAAAGGATGGGCATTTCAAATTTGAACGACCAACCCCTTCAAAAGTAGGATTTTTTCTCTGGCTCGAAGCCATCCAGCCAACGCTTGGAACGCGGATTACTCACCAGCTGCTGGAAGCATTTACCCTTACCGGGCAGTCAAAGAGATAAACCGGTATTTTTTTATAAAAAATATCGGGGATAGTTCCCCGAAACATGTGTATTGATTCCTATAATATGTTCAATCGAGCAGGGCACCCATTGCCTCATCGTACCGGGCACCCATGACATAGTCGATGCCGGATACTTCTGCGGCTTCCGGGGTGAGTGCCATGAGGTCATCGCGCGACATGGTCGAGAGCCGGAAGTTCCTGCTGCCTGCCATAATTTGCTGAAGACCGGTCCTGAACTTCTGCGTATAGGTATAGATACCGACTGCACCCATGGGGATATCCTTCATACGAGCACCGTACTTCTCCTTGAGCTCTTCATAACAGACAAAAATCTCTTCGATGTTGTTACCATACTTCGAAACAGTCTTGGGAAGATCGCCTTCTTTGATCCACTTCTCAATATTCTTACCAACCATGCCGGGGATCATGAGTCCCCTACCCATGCAGACAGCTTTGAAATACGGGGTGCCCATTGCCAGTGCTTTGAATACACCAGGTTCATCAGAGAAACCACCTGCCATCGCAAGGTCAGGTACCCGGAAGCCTTTCTTGTCCAGCTTGCAGGCGAATTCATAGGCAAGTGACTGCAGGTAGAACGTGGGAATACCCCATTCGTTCATCATAGGCCACGGACTCATACCGGTTCCGCCCGGTGCACCATCGATAGTAAGCAGGTCGATCTTTGCCTCGGAACTGTACCGTAGGGCCATTGCCAGTTCGACCATGGAGTACGCGCCGGTCTTCAATGTGACCCGCTTGAAGCCGATGTCACGCAGCCGGTCAACCTCTTCGAGGAAGCCTTCTTTGGTGACAAAACCCAGTCGTGAGTGGCGTTCGAATTCCTTGATCGCTCCTGCTTTGAAAGCCATCTGGTTCTCTTTGAGAGTCGGATCAGGAAGGACGATATATCCGCGCTTTTTGAGCTCGATTGCCCGCTCAAGGGACTTGACCTTGATCTCCCCACCGATGCACTTGGCACCCTGGCCCCACTTAAGTTCGATCGTGTCCAGGTTGTGCTTGCTTGCAACATATTCCGCGGTTCCAAGCCGGGTGTCTTCGACATTCATCTGTACAAGCATTTCTCCAAAGCCATCGTAGAATTTCTTATAAACGTTAATTCGACGATCCATCTCAGGAGACTCAGTAACTTTCCCCTTAGAATCGCGCTTCAGGCCCGGATCAATTCCGCAGACATTTTCACCGCAGACACACGTGATACCGGATATTGCTGCACCGATGGCAAAGTGTTCCCAGTTCACCCGTGCTATTTCAGTTGATCCGAGAGCACCCGTGAAGATTGGCAGGCGCATCCTGACTTTTTTGTCCCACCCGTACTCGGTCTCGGTGTCCACAGTTGAGAAGACCGCTGTATCCGGACCAGCTTCGACTCCTTCAGGAAGTCCTCTTGCACCGACTGCATATCCCTGGATGTTGAGATGGGAGTAATCAATCGGGTAGTTCTTATCAGCACCTGCAGTGATCTCACCGAACGGGCCGGGATATAAGACTTCCCTTCCCCTGAACGATGATAACCAGATCTCACAGCTGCCTTTGCATCCGTCCATGCAACGGGTACAGATTCCTGAACACGGAGCAACATCCCGTGAACGGTTCACTGTCCCTGTTGCTTCGTTTGCATTTGGCTGTCTAAGATTCATGAATACACTCCATTGGAATAACTGGATAACCTTCGATGTTAACGAAGATGTGGTTTGAGCGATAAATCGATCTCAAACTAAATGATTTAAAACTCGTTCACTAATAAGCGCTTGCTTTCCACCTCCTTTTAAACATTACGATTTTTTGTTGCGATAGCAATACATTTCCACCTTCTTTTTCATAAAATGAGATCTAAAAATAATAAAAATAGATAAAAAGGAACAAAAAATGGAAATTTCAGATTCTTATCAGATCATAGGCACGATTACCCATTCCGATTTTTTCTGCATATCTCACCTGGCTGAATCCATCAGTCTGCGCATGAACTCCTTTAAACTTGTCTTCCCCTTTATGATGATGTGCGGTGAGGAGTGATTCGGTAAACCCGCTCTGCTGGTTCACAAGATCGAAACTTGCTGCATCTATCGCAACCGGATCCTTCGATGCGAGAATACCGATGTCCGGGACGATTGGGGTGTCACTGAATGGGAAACAGTCACAATCCGGTGTGATGCGGATGAGGAAGTTCATGTACCCCACTTTTCCTTTCTTTTCCTTTACCGCACCATATGCATACTCGACCATTCGTTCCACAAAGACCGGAATCTCGGTTTCCCAATCAATATCTATCGCATGTTCCGGGCAGACATGCATACATTCGAAACATCCGATACAGACATCTCTGTCGATCACTGATTTCTCTTTTTCAATCGTTATCGCCGTTTCCGGACAGACTTCAACACAGGTTCTGCATCCGGAGCACCGTTCCATAATAGTGAACGGGCGGGCATTGTGCTGTGCCCGTTTTCCTTCGGGAGGTGAACAGCCCATGGCAATATTTTTTATGGCACCGCCGAATCCTGCCACAATATGGCCCTTGAAATGACTCATCACAATCATACTGTCTGCGAGGGCGATGTCTCCGCCTATAGAAACAGTGTTAAAATGCTTTTTTTCAATTTTTACCTGAGCCACATTCTTTCCCATGAGCCCGTCGGCAATAATTATCGGGGCGCCGGTAACGGCAAAGTCAAATCCGTGCAGAATTGCAGTGGTAATATGATCTACTGCATTCGAACGGCTTCCGAGATAAAGGGTATTTGTATCGGTCAGAAAAGGCAGGCTGCCGCACGCTTTAACTTTGTCCACAACCTGACGAACATAGACCGGACTGATATACCCGTCATTTCCTCGTTCACCAAAATGAAGTTTAATAGCGGTTCTGTCACCTTGTGCAACAATATCTGAAAACCCGGCATGGTCAAAGAGCCGCTGAACTTTTACCGTTGTGCTCTCCTGATCTGAATGCGCCCTCAGGCTTGAAAAATAGACCGCACTTTTCATATACACATCCTCAGTTAAAAAGAGGGTATTTACGGGGGATATGTAAAGTCTATCGTTGTGCGTTCAGGCAAGTTAATCAAAGGACCGGGTTTTTTTCTTGTTCTTACCCTGCTTAATTAAATCCCGGGACTTGTCAAAATACTGTCGCGACAACTGTTCTTTTCCCAGTTCCTTGGAACAGGTTCCAAGACAGTTCCATGCCTCTGCATTGTTCGGGTTCTTCTCCACCACACGATTCAGGATCTGAACCGCTGATTCAAGGAGATCCCGCCTTTGTCGCAGTATCCCGATCGTTTTTAGCATCTCTGCACGGGAAAACATGAACTCTTCATTATCCGGTGCGAGTTCAACCGCCCTGTCAAAATTCTGAAGTGCCTCTGCGTCTTTTCCCAGCACTCGGTAACATACACCCCTGTCGTGCCAGACATCGGCATGCAAGGGGTCGATCTCAATCGCTTTATCAAAAAACGGAATCGCCTCCGCATACTTCCCTTCCCAGAAGGAGAGCCGCATTCCCTTTCTGTAGCTGGTTTTTGCCTTCCCCAGTATCTTATCAAACATACCAGCCTTGGAAGATATAGGTGTACCTGAAGAATCAGCACCTGAAATGGTTTTTTTAGGTTTGGTTAAAAGTTCTGCTTCCATCTCTTCAGTAACATCTCTTACACTTCCCATTACACCGATGAAGGTACCTTTGCTGTCATAGAGTGCAGTGGACTTCATCCATAAAACGGTTTGATGCCCCTCCTCCGGTGTCGCTTTTGTCCATGCAGTGATTGTCCCCTTCTCTTTTTCAATAATAGTGTAGTGATTTTCAAGGATTGTCGCATCATTCTGAAAGATGAGATCGCTGAGCATCGGAGACCTGTGCCCAAAAAAGGGAATTGAATATTGCCAATCTCCCTTGCCGAGTATGTCCCCCTCTCTCATTCCAGTCATTGCTGCCATTCCCTTGTTCCAAACGATCACCTTACCTTCACGATCGATGATAAATGCGGGTTGGTTAAAAAAGTTGAACGCATCTGAAAGAATCTTCTGGGTAGTGCCTGGTCCCCTCCCTATGTTTCGCTGGTCAACTGCCTGACGGATCATTTGCACCATTTCGAGAAGCTGGGCCTTGACATCATCATCTTTTTTTAAGAAGAAATCCGCACCATTATTTAGCGCCTCGATTGCGGCGTATTCCCGTCCGACACCGGTAAATATGATGACCGGTGTTGTATCTCCCTTTGCCCGGATTATCTTTAATAATTCGATCCCGTTGATCTCTGGCAGATCGTAATCTACGATCATCGCATCGAAGGTAGTGCTAATCATGAGCTCCAGAGCTTCTTTTGCGCTGGCTGCTGTTTTAACCTTCATCTGACCAATGCGTTCAAGTAAAGGATGAATAACCTCAAGCAATGAGTTCTGGTCATCAATAAGAAGGACAGAAAGCATAAAGTAACCTAACGATGATAACGCTGCAAAAAAATAAAAAGATTGGTATCTATTCCCGCTTTCCCAGCTCGTGATCAAGCCAGAAGAGATGACCGGGTTCATCCCCCACACACATAACCTGTGCAAGAATTGCACACGCATGCTCCTCTTCTTCGACCTGCTCTTTTACATACCACTGGAGCATCTCAAAGCTTGCGTGGTCTTTTTCCTTGAGTGCAAGATCAACAAGTCCATTGATCATGGCGGTGACCTTCTGCTCATGCGCATATACTTCTTCGAATACTTTGCCGGTAGAGGACCACTTTACTTTAGGCGCTTCGATATCAATGAGGGTAACCTTTCCACCCCTCGCTATGAGGTAATCGAACATCTTCAAAGCATGCATCTGCTCTTCTTTTGCCTGTATCCGCATCCATTTGGCAAATCCTTTCATGTTGACGGTTTCGAAATACGAAGACATCGAAAGGTACAGGTACGCCGAGTAGAACTCGCGGTTAATTTGCTTGTTCACGGCTTGTTCCATGGTCTTTGAAATCATTTTTTACTCCCTCTATTTGATCGATGATTAGTTTTCCGTTTAATAATGCTTTCGTAAAAAACGAACATTCGCTGGTTAATGCGACGTTATTTTTTCTTCCGGGATCGTGTGAACGAATGAAACAGACCGGTAATAGCATTGGGCTTTTTTTGGGCGGAAAACTCCTTCATTCACGTACCGCACATCCTCAATAGAATAGAATGCGTGGGGATTTATTGATTGAATGTGCGCAGTGATCCGCGGAACATCGACACGGTTGACAAGGGACAGGATTATCTTGACATTTCCCCGGGAACCCGTGGCATCAACGGTTGTAGAGCCATAATTTTCTGATTGCATAAAAGAGACGATCTCGTCAGTGGAGTCTTCGGTCGTCACGATGAACAGGATCACCATACCTATCGAGAGTTTCTCCTCGATTACGAGCCCGATATACGTTCCCATCGCAAACCCGAAGGCAAATGCAAGAAAATTGGCAATATTTGAAAGATCCTTCATGACCACTTCTAGGGCAAGAAGCCAGGTAACACTCTCAAAAAACGCGATGATCGGCGCAAGATATTTGATTCCCTTGGTGATATTGATAACGCGGATTGTCTCCATACTCACATCGCAAATACGGGCGAAAAATATCAGGATTAGTAGAATTACCCTGGAGTAGAGTTCGGGACTGCTACCAAAAAAAGACAATTTTTCGCCTCCTGCCCCTTTGGCGTATCGTGATTTTTATCGATTGATCAAGGTATTCCTGCACCTATATCAACATTCCCTGGAAATACTTTAAAAAAAAGGAGAAGTGGAGTGGAATACCTGATTAGGCAGATTAATCTGACCCGGTTACTTTAAGCATACTTTTGCGGCTCGGTATCAAATTTCTTTTTGCATCCGGGAGCGCAAAAGTAATACTTTTTACCTTTGTATTCGCTGGTGAACTTCGCTGTTTTTTCATCAACAGTCATCTTGCAGATAGGATCAATTGCCATCTTTCACCTCAGTTATCTCCCTTTCTTTGCCTCGGGTATATACTTTTTGAGTACCAGTGAGAGACAGACAACAGTCACCGAGTTGAGCGCCATCGCGAGGGCAGCAAGATCCGGTTTGAACCCCAAACCGAAGAACGGATAGAGCTCCTCAAGATCACCGTTTCTTATATTCCATAAACAGCGCTGCGGCATACACATCGGTCTTTTTCGTGGGCACGTAATTGAACTCTTTTACCCTTTTTATCAGTTCTTCAGTAAGGGAAGTGTCATCTACAACGGTGAGCTTTTTTACTTCGTCAAAGATCCAGTCCAGGTGGTCAATACCGGTCTCCTTGCCATCAATCAGGATCCGCTTCGTCGTGATCTTGTCCGGGGGAATTCCTCCACAGATCGAGCAATAGTATCCATCCTTGTCATCCCCACCCATTTTTTCTCAATCCTTGATCATAGTCAGTGACATATTGAACTTCGTGATTGCTGAAAGAGCGTGATGTAGATTGGCCGGGAAAATGATCGTGGCCTATTCTTTTATCGGGTAGGTCTTCCTGATACCCATACCTCACATTCCCCATCGAGAATGGTGACGACTGCATCGAATGGTGCGGTATGCTCGGAAAGTCCCTCGTTCTTGTCAAACGAGAAGATAGTGATATTTCCAGACTTGCGCGAGATAATCATCCGGCTTGCAACGGTGCCCTCGTTGTAGTTCACGAGATCCTTTAACTGCAGGACTTTACCTTTCAGTTCATCACGGTTCTTATCGGGTATATCCGGGTGTTCAAGTTTGTATTCAGCCATACTATCCTTCCGCACTGTGAAGTAGGTGTACGATATTTGTATCTTGACTCTTCCTGTTCGAAAGGTATCCTGGATAGACAAGCGCATCGTTTTGGAACATTTCAATACACCTCATGAAAGATAACACTCTGCCTTGGTGTCGTTCCGCTCCGACTCATCATTAGAACAGATCATCATTTGCGGTACCTCCTATTGTTTTTTCAAAATGGCAGGAGCACCAGCCATACCCAGTACACCACAAGTTGCAAAACGGTCAGTGGGACTCCCACTTTGGCAAACTCATAGAACGTGAGGGTTTCACTCAGATTTTCTGCGTTCTGGATGATGATTACATTGCTTGCGGCGCCAAGGATTGTCAGGTTGCCGGCAATCGTGCTCCCCACCGCAAGTGCCATAAGCTGTGAAGTTTGACCAAACCCCTTCATGATCATTGGCTGGAAAAGGGCTACAAAAGGAACGTTGGAAATAAACTGGCTGATAATAGCACTGGTCAGAAGAATCATCGGGACAGAAGTTGCCATGTTTTGGCCAACAAATGACTGGAAAAACCCGGTCTGCCAGACACTCTCCATCAGCACAAACATCGCGGCAAAGAAGACAAGGGTGAACCAGTCAATGCTTTTCAGCAGTCTTACCCTGTCTGTTCCTAACAGGATAACGGGGATCGCAGCGCACAAGGCAATAAAAGGGAGTGGTACGAGAAATTTTCCGCCATACAAGGATCCAATGATATTTGCGGCAGCAAGGATCAGGATGATTGCAAGCGAGCATTTCACCGGAAAAAACATTTTATTATTACCGGGCAGGATTGGATTATGATCAAGAACCCGGTTTGAAAAATCTGTGCGGTAATAAAACCTGAGAAGGATAAATGCGATACCGAGACTGATAAGCGATGGGATCAGAAGGTACAGTCCAAACGTCACAAACGGGGTTTCCATACCACTGTTTACAACGATAAGAAGGTTCTGCGGGTTGCCGATTGGGCTCATCACGCTTCCGGTAGTGATCGCTATCATGAGAGAAAGAAGCATGAGTTTTGGTGAGATATGGTATTTCGTGGCGAGACCTAATACCAGAGGTGTTCCGATAATCGCCAGCGTATCATTCATCAGAAGAGCAGAAAGGAAGCTTATCCCAAAGAGTATGAAAAAAATTATCTGGTTCGGAGAGCGGGCATAGACAAAAAACCGCTGGGAAATTGTGGAAAGGTATCCGCTTTCCATCATTGCCTCACCAACGATAAACATGCCAAACAAAAAGAGCATAACGTCGATATTAATCGCATCGAGTGCATCGGAAAGGGATACCTGCCCGGTGATGAGAACTGTCACGGCTCCGCCAAGCATGATCTGCCAGATTTTGAGATTGTATCTCCCAACCTGCCGGATAGCTATGAGCACAAACACTGCAGCAAGAACGATAATCGGGATATTCGTAGGAGAGTGTTTTTAGTCATGGGTGATGAGCCTTGGCATTCACATGCACAAATAAAAAAGGTATATTCATCTGATTTATAGAGATATCTCATAAACCTGAACGCATATTATGATTTAGCCTCATCTGCTGATACTCCCCCGGGCACTATAAACGGTCAAAACCATTAATATAACACTTCTGTTACAAGCGCAGGGGAAGCAGCTCCCCTCGTCTCTCTCAGGGCAATCCGGGCAAGGTTATATTATCCCTGAAAAAATGATTGTTTCCGAATTTTTCCATGTGAAGATATTCCACATGAAATTGCAAAATTGATCATAAAAAAATTCAGATTATTTATGAGAATGTATTAGAGCATTATCGCGCTATGGGGGATGCACTCTGAGAATAGTCGAGCCCCCAAGAACGTCTTCAAATTGAAAAATAAAAAAGATTCTTTGAATAAGTTCGACGACAGTCCTGGTTCATGGGGACTAACCATTAATTATCTCCCTAACAGGATTCTCAACAATCCAGTGAAGGAGAATGCCACGTTCGATTCCGCGAGCTTCCAGAAGTGTCAGACGGGGAAACGTTGATTCTTGAATGAATCCGTCCCCCTCAGTGAATGTTGGTGCATCCTTACCTCCGATGATGATGTTCCCGATGAACGTATAGATCTCGTTAACAAGTCCTGCCGAAATCAATCCTGAAATAAGGGTTCCGCCACCTTCTACTATAATGCGATGGATTCCCATTGCTCCAAGTTCGTTCATGAGAGCACAGAGATCTACTTTATCCTCTCCCGCTACAATTATCGTTGCTTTATTTTCAAGCAGGGATATCTTATTGGCATCCGCTTTTTTGGACACTGCAACCAACCGCTTTCCCTCACCCTTGTGCAGGATCGATGCATCGGGAGGGATCCGGCCTGTACTGTCTACAACAATGCGAACGGGATTGTCGTCCCAACCCTTTTTTCTGCGATATTCACGGCACTCTTCTGATTTTACCGTAAGTGAAGGGTCATCGGCAAGTACGGTGCCGATACCTACCATGACCGCATCACACTCTGCTTTGAGCCGATCAACCCGGGAGAAGTCCTGAGCACCCGATATCCTGATCTGTCGGCGTTCGCGAGTGGAGATCTTGCCATCAGCGCTCATTGCAATGTTGACTACTACATACGGGCGCATAGCGTACCGTTTTTACCCGGCCTGTTATTTCAACCCATTGATCTCTCTCTGGAAAATCTGTAAAAACCTTAAAAAAGTGAGCGAGGGAATATTAAGGGAAAATCCAAAGAAAGCTGTGCAGGATTTTTAAAAGACCGGACACTTAAAGAATTGTATCCAGAGTTTTGCGCCGGCAATAACAAATATTCAAGACCTTTCAAATTCCAGAATTATTTTTCAGAGGTATATATCTTAAAATAACAAGAAATTCATATGGCCAAGATAATATGGATGGGATGATCAGTCAGTTATACCAGAATTATATGCACCAAACGGGGAAGACAGCTGATTTATTGACCTGTCCTGGAGCGCTGTGTTGATGGAATACCGCCAACTCACAGAAAAATCACCAACCAGCGTCTTGGTTGTCAGGAACGGAAATATCCTCTATACCAACCTGGCATTTTCAGTTTTTTCCGGGTATAACGATGCGGAAATTATCGGAAAAGACCTCCTATCCTTTGTTAATCCCTTAGATCATGAAGAATTCACAGAGTTTTCGAAACGCTGGACAAATATTACTCCGATAACAAACCGGGGCGAGTTCCGGTTCGTCACAAAATCCGGCGATTTGCGTGTGGCCTTACTCTCAACAACGACGTTTATGTACCTAGATGAGCCGGCAACCCTGATTAATCTAGTAGACATTTCCGAAAAACAGCGGTTCGAAGACAAGATCCAGCTTGACAACGAAAGACGCCGGGGGATTATCATTACCGTTGCCCATGAGCTGCGTACACCACTCCAGCCAATCCTTGGTTACCTCAACTTACTCGTCCAGGATCCTGAGGGGTTCGGTATCCTTGATGACACAAAAAAGATACTTGAGCGCTGCCTAGTGAGTGTTAACCGGGAACGCCAGATTATCAACCAGATGCTTGATCACTCAATACTCGAAAGTGGCAGACTCAGATTGAGTTACTCGAAATTCCCGCTCTCAACACTGGTTAAAAGTGTGCTTGACACAAACGGATATTTCTCGAAAGCTGAAATAACGCTTGATATTCCTGACACTCTGGTTATCGCTGCTGATATGGACCGGCTCTTCGGCGTCTTTGACTCTCTTCTCTCAAATGCAATCAATTTCTCCAAACCACCCCGTGAAATTACTATTTTTTACCGTTCGGATATCGATGACAAATATCATCACATTTCAGTCAGGGATAATGGAGCCGGGATTTCTGAAGATGTATTTTCATCAATTTTTGAGCCATTCCAACTCGCAGATGCGGCAAAACTATCCCGCAGGTATGATCGTATCGGGCTCTCACTCTCCATAACAAAAAAGATCATGCAGATGCATGGCGGGGACATTACTGTTACGAGCATCGTGAATTCCGGAAGTACGTTTACTCTTCACCTACCAAAAAAAGGAGCAGAATATTCCATAAGTAATGCTTAACACAGATAACCTTCCGATTTTCGGTAGGATTTACCGCTTTTTCTGTTCGATATGTTCAAACGCACCCTTGCTGGCGTAGTATCCGGGTCACTTGACCATGTGCCCAGCTGTCCTTCGGCGCTTATGCTGCTGGAAGTCATGATGACACGGTTTAAAATCTGCTAATTTCCGGAAAGATTCCTTTACCGGATGGAGAACTGCCCGCAATCTTTTTCCTACCAGTTTAATTGATGAAGAGACACTCTTCTGGAGGACAGATTCATGGACACGGATTGTCATAAATTCCATTCTCTGTTTATAAATTCACTTCAGGTATCGGGAAAAATTTATAAGATGTGCTTCTCAATTGTTTCAATACATCAATCTCATTTTTATTCGTCGAAGTTCTGCATTATCTTTAAGACTGCCCCGTGCTAATCTTTAGCATGATAATTACCGGTGCGGTGTTCCAATGCTCATTATCAGGAGTCTTACCAAGCAGATCGGTGGCCTGTGCGCAGTCAATAGCGTAGACCTCTCATTAGGAGACAACGAGATCGTTGGGCTCGTTGGTCCGAATGGCGCGGGAAAAACCACTCTCCTCAATATGATCTCCGGTATCAGTATTCCGACTGCGGGAACGATCACTTTCTGCGGCGAGGATATCACCGGCCTGAAGGCAGACCGGATCTGCAGGAAAGGGATTGCCAAAACATTCCAGATCGCTGAATCATTTCCCGGGCTGACTGCCCTTGAATGCACGATGATTGGTGCATTGTTTGGTAATCACCAGAAGATCAGTATGGGAAAAGCCAAAAAAGAAGCGATACAGATCCTTGATTTTGTAGGTTTCCCGGAAGAAAAACGGGATTCAACTATTAAAAATCTGAATGTAGTTGAATTAAAAAGGGTGCAGCTTGCCCGGGCTCTGGCATCAAAACCAAAACTGTTGTTACTTGATGAACTTACCACCGGGCTCAATCCTAAGGAGAGTAATGAAGCAGTCGGGCTCATCCGGAATATCCGGGACCTGGGGACGTCTATTCTCATCATCGAGCACGTGATGAGTGTTATCATGGGGGTCTCTGACCGGATTGTCGTACTCGACCATGGGGATAAGATCGCGGACGGCAAACCATACGAGGTTGTGAACAACCAGCGGGTCATCGATACCTACCTCGGGGATATCGACGCATTTTAAAAGGGGGACTCCATCCATGCTGACCGTTTCCGGACTCAATGTCTTTCACTCAAACCTGCAGGTTGTCTGGGATCTCTCGTTCCATGTCAATAAAGGCGAACTCGTCACCATGATCGGCCCGAACGGTGCCGGTAAGACTACTACTGTTGAGACGATCGTGGGTCTCAACCGGAAGGCAACCGGTTCGATCATATATGACGGTGAAAATATTCTTGGCAGTCACCCGTACGATCTTTTCCGGAAAGGGCTCGCCCTGGTACCCGAGAAAAGGGAGATATTCCCGACAATGCCCGTGATCGAGAACCTCTTTTTGGGCGGGACCGGCAACACTGACCCGGATAAAACCCTTTCCCACATCTACCGTATCTTCCCGATCCTGCAGGAGAGACAGTCGCAGATGGCCGGTACGCTTTCCGGTGGTGAACAGCAGATGCTTGCCATTGGTCGTGCGCTCATGTCCGAACCACGGCTCCTCATTCTCGATGAACCATCAACGGGACTCTCTCCCCTTCTTTCCGGACAAGTCTTCCGGTCGCTCGAACAGCTAGGCAGGGAAGGAATGACAATCCTCCTGCTCGAGCAGAATGTCCGGAATGCACTTGCTATGTGCAACCGGGGGTACGTGCTGGAAAACGGCAGGATTGTTCAGGAGGGTCAATCAAAAGAACTCCTGCACGACCCGCGCATCCAGAAAGCGTATCTCGGGTTTTGAAATGTGCCTGACGAAACCGGGTTGTTTGTGAATTTTTTTATGAGATCTTGATCAACATTACTGGTCTATCGGTGAGGACCAGGACAATGACGTCCGGAATTTTTATGAATATGGACTGTCCCTGTTTTAGTCTTTCGCTGGTTCTGACGGGGGTTCTTTTCTTTTCCGTCTCTTCAGCCACTCCTGAACTTGTTCCGGAAGGCTCACGAGCCCCCGGGGCAGGAATATAATTGCGAGGATGAGCATGATCCCGATGATAACGTATCTTCCGAAAGTAAGCCCGGTCGCTTTGAGCGCTTCCCAGATGACGGTGAGCACGACAGTCCCGACAATCGGGCCGGCAAGCGTACCAAGCCCGCCGAGGATGACATACGTAATCGGCCAGAACGAGTTATCGACCCCGTAGAGCTCCGGTGTAAGGTAGCCGATGTGGTGGATCTCGAGCGCCCCGGCAACACCAGCAAGGTAGGCAGAGAGGGCAAAAGCGAGGAGACGGTACCGAACCGGATCGATACCGGCTGCCCGGGCTTCGAGTTCGTTTTCACGGATTGCGAGAAAAGCAAGACCGACCCGTGACTTCATGATATACCAGATTGCAACGATGGATGCGATAGTGATAGCAAGGACTGCGTAATATTCAATCAGCTGATAACCCGGGATGGCAGGGCTCAGGAGCCGGGTTGATGCAATCCCATCCCAGCCTCCGGTGACCGGCGCGAGCACACTGACCGTCAGGGTCTGGACGATGATGGCAAACCCGAAAGTGACCATCGCAAGGAACCATTCCTTGAGCCTGACACAGGTAAGACCGATAAGGATCCCGATGAATGCCGCAACGGCCGCGCCGAGAAAGATGGTAATGAACGGCGACAGACCGCTCTTTGCAGCAATGAGCGTCGATCCGTATGCACCTATGCCAAAGAATGCGGCGTGGCCGAGTGATCCCTGCCCGGAGTAGGCGAGGAGGTTCCATGCTGATGCAAAGATGATGAAGATCAGCATCAGGACAAGCAGGTTGAGAATGAACATGCTGTCTGAGAGGAACGGAAGAACTAGGGCGAGGGCAAGTGTGGCAATGATTCCGTATTTTGCCATCTCATCCCGCCGGATATGCATGGTTCCTTATTCCCCCTTCTCCCCGAACAATCCGGTCGGTCTAACGACGAGCACGATAATAAGGATGACAAACGAGATTGCATCTTTCCAGATGCCGCCAAGGAGAAACGCAGCACCGTTCTCGGCAAGGCCCATTAACAACCCGCCGATGATTGCGCCGGGGATACTGCCCAGGCCTCCCAGAATGATGATCGCAAAAGCCTTGATCGCGGGGATCGATCCCATATACGGGTTGAAGATCTGACCACTTACAACCCAGAGTGTCCCTGCGGCTGCAGCAAGGGAGCACCCCATGCCAAAACTGATAATATCAATCCGTTCGACATTTATCCCGACAAGCATCGCTCCTTTCCGGTTCTGGCTCGTTGCCCTCATCTGCATACCAATCGTTGTCTTTGTTAAGAACAGGTACAACCCGCAGAGGATTGCAGCGGTGAAAACCATGATGAGGATATAATCGAGCGGGACAGAAAGTGACCCCACCGGTATCGTAATACCATTATATGGGCTTTTCACACTCTGCCACTCGTCACTCCATATCATGGCGGCCCCGTTCTGAAAAATATAGATGAGGCCAATCGAAAGGAAGATCTCGTTGAGCTTGCCAGTACCAAGGATCGGGCGGAAGCAGAACCGTTCCACAACGGCACCTATACCGATGAGGGCAAGCATCGACAGGAGGATAATAAAGTAAGGATTGATGCCGGTGAGGAAAAAGATCGTTGCGGTGATATAGGCACCGATCATCAGGAATTCTCCATGCGCGAAGTTAACAGTTTTCATCACGCCAAAGATCAGGTTCAGCCCGGTAGCGAGCAGGATATAGATACAGCCGGCATACAGTCCCCAGAAAATGATCTGCAGGAATACCCCAATATTATCCATGATCTGATCAGCACCTGTCCGGATATATGCAGTATATCAGTCTGCCTGAAATAAAAAAAGGGAGGTTATGCATTTACGAACTGCTGCCTGCCACGTACCAGGATGGCAGGATAAAGTCCGTTGTCTTTAAGTTGTCGGGCCAGACGATGGCGGGACGGGTCTCGCCAAGAGTAGCATTGAAGGACAGCTGTTCCATCCAGAGATCGAACGTTGATTCCCGGAAGTCTGATGAGAAGGAGATAGTCTGACCATTCATCGCTTCAATGACCTGGGGCATCTTCAGACCAACGAGTGCCTGTCGTACCGTTGCCTTGTCCGTGGTCCCCGCGTTCCCGATCGCCTTTGATGCGATAAAGACCCCTTCATACGTTGAGGCACCCATCATATCCGGGTAGGTCCCAAACCTCGTAAAGTAACTCTGTTTGAATGCGTTCTGGGCTTCAGCAACTGCTCCAACCGGAGCAGTGTAGGGCGAGTACCGGCTTTCAATAACTGCTCCTTCGCCGTACTGCCCGATATCCTTATAGAACTGGGCGTTGTCGTTGTTCTCCGCATTGAGGAATATTGTATTGAGACCGATATCCCGCCGTGCCTGCGTGATGATGGGGGCTCCTTCATTCGGGAATGCCCCGAGATAGACCGCGTCTGGGGTTGTCGCTTTGATCGCGGTCAGCTGTGTCCTGAAGTCACTCTCACCCATCTTGAAACTCTGCTGGGAAACCAGCTGGATCTTCAGATTGTTCTTCGTGATCGTGTTGTTCACTGCGGTCTGTATACCCTTGCCGAATGCAGTGTCCTGGTAAAGCAGGGCAAGCCGGAACGGGCGGTCTGCAGATGCACCGAGTTTTTTATTCACTGCAGGACGGACCACCTGGTCGATGAACATCGTCGTATACTGCCCGTAAGTGTCAGTTGTCGGGCAGTGGTGGAAGATGTAGCTGGTGTCGATGTCCGTGCGGTGGGTAATGATCGGGCTCGACGCACCGGTAACGATATATGGAACCTTGTACTCGGCAATGGTCTGCTCATAGGCTGAGGTGACCGCGCTTGAGTACCCGCCGACAAGGATGTCTACCTTATCATCGGTGATTAGCTTGGTCGCGGCCTTCTGACCTCCCTGCTGTGTTGACTCGTCATCACCAACAATGAGCTTGAGCTGGGCCTTCGATCCGTCCTTAAGGGTGACGCCGCCATCGGCGTTGATCTTGTCGGCGGCGACTTGGGCGGACTGCCACATGTTGGTACCGACATTACTCGCGGGGCCGGTCAAAGATACGATGACACCGATCTTGATAACGCCCGGAGCGTTTATAGCCACCTGCTGCTGGGAACAGCCGGCAATGAGTGCGGCTGCAATAAGTATAATTCCGATGAAAAGGACTGAGTATTTCATGACATATCCACCTATGCTATGTTATAGCATATCACTTTAAAATACAGTCTTCAGCATTAAAAAAATATTGGTTTAAACCTGCACCGGATGCCTATGTCAATGCATTGTCATAAAAAAGAAATACCTGATCCTCAACTACTGTCTGCGGAAAGGATCCTGCCAATATATTTCTGGATATAGCCTGTGAGGTAAGGAGCTGCCAGCGGTATAATCATAGACAGCATTTCATGCATAAAATCCGGGCGACTCGTGTCCCTTTTTCGTTCTGCAACAGCAACGTGAGATGTCATTCGTGTAATAATTACATAAGCAGCTATTCCTCCTAAAATTGCTGTAGCCGCTGCTGAAAACGGGTGCCTGCTGATCGTTCCGCCAAAAGACCCGAGAGCCCGGGAAGGTGCCTGGACAACAGACTTTTTCAGCCGGCCATAGGATTCGGCGATTAATGCTTCTGTAATGAGGAGGTCTTCTTCAGTAATACGTTTACGGTTTTCCATTTTTTATCATCTCCATCGCAAGAGGTGTCTTCAGAACAATTTTGTCCGATAAGAGCATGAACGCGATAACCCCCCCAATTACAAAAATTGCAGCTCCCGTAATCAGCAGGGCAGCCCAGAGAGGTACCAAAGTTGCAATTAAGAGGATCACACCCATCAGGAGAATAAGTGTGCCAGCTGCCAGTAATGTAACAACAACAGAAAGATACATGATCCGTTTGATGAGAAAGTCAACGGGTTCAAATACATAGTGCTGCAGAAACAAATCCGTCTTCTGCTGCAGGTAAAGATCGATGTATTTGATAGTTCTGGCAAACTCCGATTCTATAGAGGGTTCTTCGGTACCGGCAGCCGTATCCATTTGATCCCTCGTTAGTCGCGTGCTTTGAAGATGAGCATGCCGATGAGAACACCAATGCCGGCTGCGATGAGGACCGAGGGAATGGGATGATCGATAATAATATGTTCGACAGGTTCCACCCTCTTATGGTAATCTGCGTCTATTTTCTGGTAATCGGCGCCAACTTCTGCTTTGAACTGGTTTACCCTGTCCTCGACATCATGAAGGATGTGCTTGACCTCCTCACCTTTCAATGACACGTCAGCTTTCCGCAGCTTGCGGGCAGCATCCTCCAGAGCTTCGGCTGTCTGAATCTTCAAATGGTCAGCACTGGCTACTCCTGCATTTACCATCCGGTCTGCGGTCTCATTCGACATGTTTATGCACCTTCCCCTTGTTCGTCTTTGATTTTTTCGTACATTTTTTTTCCAACTCCGTTCGTTCCCTGATATGATGTTCTGCATGATGTACAATAAAAATCATCCTGAAATACTGCAGATTTTTAACTCATATCAGAATAAACCGGTATATTGTGGGAAGTATATAAAAATCTAACCTGTTGTTGCAAAATCTGAATCAATCCAAAATTTCCATAAATAATAGCTAATTACCCACTTTTTCACACAAACCTCGTCGAATATGAAAGCACGGTGAAATAATTTTCAAACCTCTCTCATTCCCTGTCTGAATGCCTTCAAATTTTTTTTAGACTCTACCTGATGAGCATCTCAATCTGCTGTACAGGAAAATATAGCACATAGCCATACATCTGAAAAATTATATGAAAACTCTCTCTGCTCCTTTTAAGAATCTGAATCAGGTACTATCTCCGAACAAAATAATTACTTAAATGAAGTCATAGATCAGGGTCACAATACTCCTGTGCGAGTAATTTTGCCCCGATCACTACGAGTGCAATGAGCACCGGGCCGATAATGAAACCGACGATACCCATGAACGGCACCCCGGCAAAAATGCCTATCATCATAATAACAGGATGAACTGCAACCCTTTTTCCCATCATAACCGGGCGGTAATAGAAATCAATCCATCCGCTCAACAGTGGATATCCGATAAAAAGCATTATAACCGTACCTCTGAAGTCTCCAATGCTCAGGAAGTAAAGCGCCAGGATAAGAATCATTATCTGGGCACCGATTAGCGGGATCAGCATAGCAAACCCGATCATGGTTGAAAACAGAAGTACGTCCCCGTAGCCCAAAAAGTAAAAGAACGGTATTGCGAGAATAAACGAGATCATAGCTGCTGAAATCTGGACAATAATAAGCGCATAAATGGTGTTTTCGGAAATTTCGGACAACTTGTTCACACCGCACAACAATCTTGGGGACAGGGCGCTTGTTATCGAGTCCCAGATAAATTCGCCATAATAGAGCAGCATCGATAACGAGAGGAAGAATATGATGATCGAGAGAAGTGTCTGCATGATATTGCCTGTCAGGGACAGGATCGTTTTTATTATCAGATCTTTAAGGGTCTCGTCAAAATTCGAAAGTTGTGTCTCGGTAAATGACGGCAGGAATCCAGATAACCCGGTATGTTTCAAACCGGTTATCATTGACAATGCCATATCACCGATATGCTTTTCGTTATTGATCAGTACGCTTGCTGCCAGCGACATTACCAGCAGGATGAGAAGAAGGACCCAGACGGTGATGAACGTTGCGGACGCCGAAGGTGTTACCATACGGCAGAGTCTTTTATGAATAGGTAAAAGTGCGACCGCAATTGCGATCGCCCAAATGAACACAGTCATAAGAGGCCAGAACGCTATGATCGCTACGATAAAAATAGTAATTATCAGGAGGCCCAGTTTCATATCATCGGTAATCAAGGATGTTTCCATAGATGTCAAATCTGTGTCAAGGGTAATGAAGATTTTCCCTATATGTTTGATAGGTTTTTAAATCGAATCTGAGGGGGAAAAAAGGGTCTATAAGGAGATACACTATTTTTTCCTGCATCCTATTTTGTTTTTTGCCCTCACGAATCCCGCTACAGTATGAACGTGACTATGGCAACTACAACGAAGATTATTACGAGCCATTTTGCGATTTCCATAGTGAAACCGGCAATCCCCTTCATGCCCATGATAAAAAAAACCAGAGCAAGTATAAGGAAAATTACCGCAAGATAGATTAAATCAGCCATTGTTTACCTCACCACTACCTCTTTTTCAATGTTGATCCGACCTCGTGTGCCACAATTTTGGCATCGGAAACGACTTTATGGACACCGATTTTTACATCATCTGATGCTTTCTGTGCGTCCAATCCTGCATCTTTGAGTATGTTATGGGCGGTGACCGTTGCATCATCATATACGGCATGTGCAGCTACGTTGGCGTCATCGACGGCTTTGCTGGCCTTTACTTTTAGATTGTCAGTCATTTTTGTTTTCAACTCCTCCTCTATTAGAGCGAATGGGTATGGCGTGGGATTGTATATAAATTTTACCTGTTGTCGCAAAATCCGAATCAACTCAGAATTTGCAAATTTTGTAACAAGACATCAGGTTTTTATTGATATTCCCGCCATACACTGTATTGCTCTGATAGGGATACAAAAATGTATATATATTTCAGGATGAATCTTCCACTAATCAAAAAATTTACCTGTCAGGAAAACAGAAACGGTATTTGATTGCAATTAGAATAATTCTCAAAGGAATTTGGTGATTTATATGGATGATATATCTTCACGAGATGACGAAAAAGCCCGGGAACAGGCGATAGAAAA
>Ga0209048_10000737_pt1 | contig 34666 bp, 28 predicted proteins | sample FrelakmetCRP12CR_FD_187146 | JGI IMG/M metagenome (GOLD analysis project Ga0209048, IMG submission 187146) | Freshwater lake sediment microbial communities from the University of Notre Dame, USA, for methane emissions studies - CRP12 CR (SPAdes)... | ecosystem: Environmental > Aquatic >...
CTGGTTCTCGGAAAAGATCTGCAGCAGCAGCTTGCCCGGCACGCCGTCGATCAGGATCTTCCGCCGGCGCAGTTCGGCCAGCGGCTCGCCGTGGCCCGGAATCCGCCTGTCGACGCCGTCGTAGTACGTGTCGGGCGTGTCGAGCAGACCAACCCCCGCGGCCCGCAGCGAGTCGACGGTCCGGTACAGGTCGCCCGAGCCCATCGCGATGTGCTGCACGCCTTCGCCGTGATAGCGGTCGAGGTATTCCTGGATCTGGCCCGCCTTCTCCTGGCCTTCCTCGTTGATCGGGATGCGGATCTTGCCGCAGGGGCTCGTCATCGCCCGCGACTTGATGCCGGTGACCTGCCCCTCGAGGTCGAAGTACCGGATCTCGCGGAAGTTGAAGAGCCGCTCGTAAAACCCGGACCACTCGTCCATCCGCCCGCGATGGACGTTGTGCGTCAGGTGGTCGATGTAGCGCAACCCGTGCCCCGGCGGGTTCTGGGCTGCGCCCGCGATCGGCTCGAAGTCCACGTCGTAGATGCTGATGTTGCCGATCTCCCCCGGCTGCGCGCCGTCCTTGCCGCGCCAGCGGTCGACCAGGTAGATCATCGAATCGCCGATGCCCTTGATGGCCGGGATGTTGAGCTCGCCCGGACCGCCGGTGGAGTCGTAGCCCCATGCACCGAGCGAGATCGCGCGCCTGTACGCGCTGCCCGCGTCCCTGACCCGAAAGGCGATCGCGCAGATCGACGGGCCGTGCAGGCGCGCGAACCGCTGCCCGTAGCTGTCGGGCTCGGCGTTGAGCACGAAGTTGATCTCGCCCTGGCGGTAGAGGGTCACATTCTTCCTCCGGTGGCGGGCAACCGCCATGAATCCAAGGCGCTCGAACAGCTTCCCCATCGCCGCAGGATCGGGCGCCGCGTACTCGACGAACTCGAATCCGTCGGTCCCCATCGGGTTGTCCCATGGGACGAATGTCTTCGCCGTCTCGCTCATCCGTCGCTCCACGTTGCGGTCGGCGTGCACCACCGACGCGCCTTCGGTCAGCCCTCGAGCAGCTTCGCCGCGACCTGTTGCGGCGTGAGGCCGGCGCTGTCGGCGGCCTGCTGCTTCTCGCGCTCCAGGTTGCGTTCGAGCTGGGTCTTCGCCGAACGGTACTGCTTCGGCCATTCGATGTCGGGATAGCCGATCTTCGCCGCTTCGTGCAACGTCCACGCCGGATTCGCCAGATGCGGCCGCCCGATGGCGCAGAGGTCGGCGCGGCCGGCAGCGATGATGGCGTTCGCATGGTCGGCTTCGAAGATCGCGCCCACCGCGATCGTGGGGACGCCGGCCTCGTTGCGGATGCGATCGGAGAACGGCGTCTGGTACATGCGGCCGTAGACGGGGCTCGCGTGCGCGACGACCTGCCCCGACGAGCAGTCGATCAGGTCCGCGCCGGCGTCCCTGAAGAGCCGCGCGATCCCGACCGCGTCGTCGGGCGTGATGCCGCCCTCCGCCCAGTCGTGCGCGGAGATCCGCACGCTCATCGGCCTGTCCGCGGGCCAGGCGGCGCGGATCGCCGCGAACACCTCAAGCGGGTAGCGGCAGCGCTGCGCGAGGCTGCCGCCGTATTCGTCGGCCCGCCGGTTGGTGAGCGGCGAGACGAAGCCGGACAGCAGATAGCCGTGCGCGCAGTGGAGCTCGAGCCAGTCGAAGCCCGCCTCGGCCGCGCGCCGCGCCGCCGCGACGAAATCGTCCCTGATCCGCGCGAGGTCCTCGCGCGTGGCCTCGCGCGCGGTCGGTGAAACACCGGCCAGGTACTGCTGCGCGCTCGCCGCCACGAGCGGCCAGTTGCCAATGGCAAGCGGCCGATCCTCGCCACCTGCCCACGGCACGCAGGTCGAGCCCTTGGCTCCCGCGTGGCCCAGCTGCATCGCGATTTTCGCGCCGGTCTCGCCGTGCACGAAATCGACGACACGTCGCCACGCGTCGCGCTGGGCGTCGTTCCAGAGGCCGGGGCATCCGGGCGTGATGCGCGCGTCCGGCGATACGCAGGTCATCTCGGCGAACACCATCGCGGCACCGCCCATCGCGCGGGCACCGAGATGCACCAGGTGGTAGTCGCCCGGCACCCCGTCCTTCGCCGAGTACTGTGCCATCGGCGACACGACGATCCGGTTCCTGAGGACGACGCCGCGCGCCCGGAACGGCGTCAGCATCGGCGGCACGCTGCGCGAGGTCGCCGGCATCGGGATGCCGGCCTGCGCGAAGGCGCGCCCGGCGACCCAGTTCTCGTAGCCGGCGACGTATCCGGCGTCGCGCAGGCGCAGGTTCTCGTGCGGGATGCGCTGGCTGCGTGTCAGCATCGAGTAGGCGAACTGCTCGGGCTCGAGGTGCACGTAGCGTGTGACGTTCTCGAACCATTCCATCGAGTTCTTCGCCGCGCTCTGGAGCTTGCGCACTTCGATCGAGCGCGCGTCCTGGTAGGCCGAGAGCACCGCTTCCAGGCCCTCCGTGCCACGCACGCGAAAGCAGCGGGCAAGCTCGATCGCGTCCTCGAGCGCGAGCTTGGTGCCGGAGCCGATCGAATAGTGCGCCGTGTGCGCGGCGTCGCCCATCAGCACGACGGGGACGCGCCTGCCGCGGGCGCCGATCCAGTGCACCCAGTTGGCGCAGACGACGTGCGGGAACCTGATCCAGATCGCCGAGCCACGGAGGTGCGAGGCGTTGGAGAGCAGCCGGTGGCCGTCGAGGTGCCGCGCGAACAGGCGCTCGCAGAAGGCGATCCCCTCCTCCTGGCTCATCCGGTCGAGACCCGCCTTCCGCCACACGTCCTCGGGGGTCTCGACGATGAACGTCGACGTGCCGCCGTCGAACTGGTAGATGTGCGCCTGGAACCAGCCGTGCGCGGTCTCCTCGAACGCGAACGTGAAGGCCCCGAACCTCCTCGTCGTGCCGAGCCAGACGAAACGGCAGCGGCGGGCGTCGATGTCCGGCTTGAAGGCGTCCTCGTGGCGCGCGCGGATCGCGCTGTTGATGCCGTCGCACGCGACCACGAGGTCGGCACCGTACTTCGCCGCCACCGCCTGGTCGTCGGTGACGTTCGTCTCGAAGACCAGCCGTACGCCGAGCTCCTCGCAGCGCGCCTGCAGGATGTTGAGCAGCCGCTTGCGGCCGATGCCGCAGAAGCCGTGCCCGCCGGACGTGACCCTGCGCCCCCTGATGAAGACGTCGATGTCGTCCCAGTGGTTGAACGCCTGCAGGATCGTGCGCGCCGTCGGCTCGTCGGCCGCGACCAGGTTGCCGAGCGTCTGGTCGGAGAACACGACGCCCCAGCCGAACGTGTCGTAGGGACGGTTGCGCTCGATGACGACGATCTCGTACGCGGGATCCTGCTTCTTCATGAGCAGGCCGAAATAGAGGCCCGCGGGCCCGCCGCCGATGCACACGATCTTCATGCGTTCTCCCTGGCCCAGCCGCAGATGCCGGCTTCGACCGGCGCGCGCGAGCGGGCGACCGGATGGCCGACGACAAAGGCGCGGCGAATCGAACCGATGCTCGTGCCGGATGCTCTCACCGAAAGGGCGCCGTCTGCAAATGGGCGCGCGGCGCCAGCGCGCCCGGAAGGCCCCTTTGCGCGGCACGTCAATCTCCCTACCGCTTTCGAATCGGCCCGGGAACATCCTACAATCGTGCGCACACTGGGGTTGCCGCTTCCCGGGCGGCCGACGGCGAGCTCGATTCGATTCGCCGCGCCGCTCGGTCCGCCCCTCCCGCGCCCCTCGGAATCCGATGTCGAACCATGCAACCGCCACCGATCGCAAGGGCACGGATTTCGGTCCGTGGAACCCGGGCCTCGAGTCGCGCATCCCGCGCGAGCTCCTCCCGCTCGCCACGATCTTCCGGCCCGAGAACGTCTTCACCGACCTCGCGCGCGCCGAAGAGCTGCACGATCTCACCGGGCTCGAATTCGCGGAGCTCGTGGCATTTCGACCCGAGCGGCTTGCGCTGCACGAGCTGCTGATCCGAGTCACGGCCGATTTCTCGGTTCCCGACGGATCGAAGATAGAGGATCTGGGCATCAACTTTCGCGCGATCGTCCGGGCGCTCCTGGCGCGACACGTCGAGCCGAGGATGGGCGCGATCGTCGCCGCCTACGCGGAGTCGAGACGCCGGCTGGCGGAATATATCGGGACGGAGCTCGCGGCGGTGTTTCCTCGACCGATGAGCCCGCCCGCGGCGCCGCCGGGGAGAGGAAGGCGGGGATTCCTGGCCCTCTTCGGCCGGAGCCGTCGCGGCACGCTTGCCGCGGAAGCGGCAGCCGTATCGCAGGACCGCGCGGTCGCGCAGTGGGAGGCAGACGGAAATTCCGGCGGCGACCCGGTGCAGAAGGCTGCGTGCCGCGCACTCGCGAGGGTGACCTCGGCACTGCTCGTGCGGCATGGGCAGGTGTGGGGCAGCCGCGAGATGATCGCCGCACTCGCCACCGACATCGCCTGCAACGATCTCGCGGCCCGCGAGATCGGCCGCATGCTCGATGCGTGGCTGCCGGCGGCGGCCGCGGCCGAGCGGTGTCTGCTGCTGCCGCGCCAGGAGCGGCCGGTCGTCATGAATACCAAGGGACCGTCGGCCTCGGGCAAGAGCACGCTGCGCCCGCTACAGCGCAGGCTCGCGGCCGACATCGGCGTCAACTGGCGCGAATTCGCGCTGATCAGCCCGGACATATGGCGCAAGCAGCTGATCGACTATGGCACCCTCGGTACGGCCTACAAGTACGGAGCCGCGTTCACGGGCGAGGAATTGCAGATCGTCGACGGGAAGCTCGACCGCTACATGGCGCGCAAGGCCGCGCGCGGCGACATGACGCACCTGCTGATCGACCGGTTCCGCTTCGACAGTTTCGCCCCCGATTCCGACGAGGCCGGCAGCAATCTGCTTACGCGCTTCGGCGCGATCGTCTATCTGTTCTTCATGATCACACCCCCGGAATCGCTCGTGGAGCGCGCGTGGAAGCGCGGCCTGGAAGTCGGGAGGTACAAGGCGGTCGACGACACGCTGGCCCACGGCATCGAGGCCTATTCGGGAATGCCGCAGCTCTTCTTCACGTGGGTGCGCCGGACCGACAAGCGCGTGCATTTCGAATTCCTCGACAACAGCGTGAAGCTGGGGGAGCGCCCGCGCACCGTCGCGTTCGGCTGGAACGACGCGCTGAACGTGCTCGACATCAAATGCATGCTCGACGTCGAGCGGTTCCGCCGCGTGAACGTCGACGCCACGGGCCCCGAGCTTCTCTACCGGGACAAGGCGTCGCTCGCGCCCGAGAACAACGCGGGTTTCCTCAGGCAGTGCGTCGACGAATTTCGCGAGGTCAACTTCGCCGACCGGGCAACAGGACGCATCTACCTGAGGCTCGCTTCGGGCCAACCCGTTCGTGTCGACCACGCGGCGCTTGCACAGGCTCGCGCCGATCCCGATACCTTCGCCGGTCTGATGGCCGCGGCACCGGCCGCTTTCGATCGCCGCGCGTGGGCGATGGACGGGCCGGAATTCCTGGACGCCGCGGCCGGTTCCGAGCCGGCACACACGCTCGGATCCTGGGGATCGTTCGGCTAGCGCTCGTCGGTGCGCGCCGGGGTCGGCTTCCGCACGCAGCGAACGTCAGCGCCACGCCGGTGCGGCGCTTAATGCAATTCGCCGGGGGGCTTCTGGTCGGCCGGATCGTCGTCGTCCAGGCCGTGGTCGCCGAGGAACTGCCTCAGGCATTCGTTCTCGTCGTCGCCGAGGAACGCGTCGAATTCGTCCACGTCCTCGACGCTCATATCCAGGGTCTTGCCCGCGTCGAAGCCGGTGTCGCGGTGATGCGGCCGGGCGTCGTGCTGCGCCTTCCGCTGGTGCGCGAGCTGTCTGCGGGACGTCATGACCAAACTCCCCCATTGTCTTGGCAGGCGCGCCCTCCACGACCGCGATGCCCTGGGGAAAGCCTATCCCCGAGCACTTCGTCCCTTGTTGACAGAAGGCAAACAATGTACGTGCGCGATTGATCTTCTTTGGAAGCAGGCGCGCCCTGCGGTCGGTCGAGCCTGCGACACATTTACGCCGACGCGGCATGCGGGTGCGATCGCGCGCCAGGGAGCCGGGTAGCCGTCGATCGCCCCGGCACATCGGGCCGGCGAAGCCGACACCGAGGCGCGCCGTCGCTGCGCGCACGCGCCGGCTAGACCAGCGCGAGACCGTTGTCCGTCGCCAGCTGGAGTGAAAGCCAGTGCTCGTTCAGCGCGAGCAGCTCGCGATGGATACGGTCCGGGAATCCCTTCCGTTTGCCGCGGTGGTCGTAGAGAAGCTCCTCGAAATCCGCCCGGCACGTGGCGGGGTCGTTCCAATCCAGCGCGAGACGGTTGACGATCCGGGGATACTTGACCGTCATCGCGACGGGGCGGACCGCGGGTGGCAGGCGTGCAAGCCAACTGACGCTGAACGGCAGCAGGTAGTCGGCCGGCTTTGCCCTGCGATTCTGCGACCAGTCGCGCATAGGGCGCGCCGGAACCTGCGCCAGCGGAGTGGCCGACGGCCGTGCGCCGCCGGGTCCCGCCTCCTGCGGCGACCCGTTTTCCGGCAGACGCTTCAATCGGGCGTGGTAGATCGACATGATCGATGGGACCCGTGATTCGGGGCGATGCGCGAACCATTCTGGCATCAACAAGCAATCGGCATGCCAAAGCTTGGGTTTCGAACGGAGCGGGCTGCTGGAGGTGCGGCCCGCGACGCGGCCCAGACGCCGTGACGGCTGCGCTGGTGCAACAAGCCGACGATGCCGACAATGCTTGACACCCGTCAATGCCCCCTTCCGTCAATGCGGGTATTTCGTTACCCACGCAAAGCGGGAAGGCCGTGCCGGCGGCGGTTCGAGCCGCGCGGGCGCTTCCCGCCGCCCCAGGGGCTCGCTGATGCAGAAGGTTGCCGACATCCTCCGGTCGAAGCCCGACCAGACCGTGCACACGGTCGCACCGACGACGTCGGTGTCCGACGCCATGAAGCTGATGGCGGCGCGGCAGGTCGGCGCGCTGGTCGTCGTGGAGGCGGCAAGGGTCGTCGGTATCGTCACCGAGCGCGACTACGCGCGCAAGATCGCGGTCAGGGAACCGACGGCGAAGAAGGCGCCCGTGCGCGACATCATGACCGCATCCGTCATCCGTGTCCGCCCCGAGCAGACGGCGCATGAGTGCATCGTGCTGATGGCGGCAAACCACCTGCGGCACCTGCCGGTGATGGACGGCGACGAGCTGGTCGGGATGATCTCGATCCGCGATCTCGCGAACGAGATCATCGACCACCTGTGATTCTTCGCCCCCGGGTTCGGACGACCGCGCGGTCGGCTCCGCGAAGGACGAAGCGTCGGCCGCCAACACGGCGCCGCTAAATCGGCAGAAACACCGCCGTTGCGACACCCTGGACGACGCGCCGGATCGTCCGGTTCGTCCGCTGCGCGGCGATCTGCGCCATCACGTCCTGGTAGGCGATGATCTTGCCGAACTCTCGCTCGAACGACAGGTTGCGCGTGTCCCCGGCGATCTCGTTCGACAGGATCAGGAGATCGCCCCGCCCGTCGCGCGCGTTCGCGAGTTTCCAGGCGGCGATCTCGACGTTGCGCGCCGAGTTGTAGAGCTTCTGCGGATCGAGGACATCGGTCATGTAGAACTCGGTCTTCCCGTTGTAGGAGAGCAGGATCATGCTCGCGAGCCCCACCCCGAACGCGAACACGCGGTCGCCCTGAAACTCCGGCGTGAGCGCGAGCGCGATGGCGTCGGTGCCACGCGCCCGGCCGAGTTCGTCGAAGCGGAATTCGAACCGCGGATCGAAAGCCCGCGCGAGCGCCGCCTCCATGCTCGGATGGTTGCCCTTGGGCCACTCGCGCGGGTTGCGTCGGTAGAGCTTCTCCGTCAGCAGGCGTGCGGACGCGAGGCTCTCCCGCAGATGCACTTCCGCGACGCTGTCGATGTCCGACTTGGCAAGATCGGACGCCCGGAATTCGCGCTCGACCGGCGGCGGTCGCTTTCCGGTTCCGGGGGCCGCCGGCGGAATCGTCGGCGTCGCGGTGCAGGCGCAGATGAGCACGCAGAGGGATACGGCCAGGCGCCTCGACAATGCCGCGGGGTCGCATCCTGCGAAGCCTCTCCTGCCGGCAGGCGACAATCCGGAACCTCCGGGTATGTGTCAGGCGGCCAGACGGTGCGTTGCCGTCGATAGCATGGAGGACAATTCCCCGATCATGTCGCCCGGACACGAGTCATTGTATTCGGCCAGCGCCTCGTGCACCTCGATCCGGCGCCTTTCCCTCCGCAGCGATGGCGTGCCGCGCCGTGCGGAACCCGCCTCCGATTGCGGCTCCGACGGCGGCCGTGCTACGGTTGACGTTCCCCCCGACGCGGGGGCAGTGGACGCACGGTGGGCATCGGCGTGAAGATCTGCCCGGCGCTCCGCAGAAGCTCGGCACGCGGGATGCGACGCCGCCGAGCTGATGCCCCGGCGCGAAGAGGAAGCGAGCGCCCTTGAAGAATCGAACCGGACCCGTCGACCATCCTAACCACTACGGGCCCGTCCGCACCGGGCACTCGGCCGAGGCCTTCAGGCGCGACGTCCTCGACAACCTCTTCTACATCCAGGCCCGCTTCCCGGCGGTCGCCACCCGCCATGACCATTACATGGCGCTCGCGTACGCTGTGCGCGACCGGCTGCTGCACCGCTGGCTGCGGAGCGCCGAGACCTACCTGGAGAAGCGCAGCCGCACCGTCGCCTACCTGTCGGCCGAGTTCCTCATCGGCCCCCAGCTCCGCATGAACCTCATGAATCTCGATCTCGAGGACGAGGCCCGCGAGGCCATGCGCGCGCTGGGCATGGACCTCGACCGGATCGCCGAAGAGGAAGAGGAACCGGGCCTCGGCACCGGCGGCCTCGGGCGCCTTGCCGCCTGCTATCTCGACTCGATGGCGACGCTCCAGATCCCCGCCATTGGCTACGGCATCCGCTACGAGTTCGGCATCTTCGACCAGAAGATCGGCGATGGCTGGCAGCAGGAGATCGCGGACAAGTGGCTGCGTCTCGGCAACCCCTGGGAAGTGGCGCGGCCCGAGATCGCGATGGCGGTCAACTTCGGAGGTCATACGGAGCCATGGCGTGACGACCAGGGCCGCTACCGGGTACGCTGGCACCCCGAGCGCGTCGTGCAGGGCATCGCCCACGACACAGCGATCCTCGGCTACCGCGTGTCCACCGCCAATTTCCTCCGCCTTTGGCGCTCGGAAGCTTCCGAGTCGTTCGACCTCCGGGCCTTCAACAAGGGCGACTACTATCGTGCGGTCGAGTCCAAGGTCGAGTCGGAGAACCTGTCCAAGGTGCTCTACCCCAATGACGAGGTGCTCCCCGGCAAGGAGTTGCGTCTCGCCCAGCAGTACTTCCTGGTGTCGTGCTCGCTCCAGGACATGATCCGCATCCACCTCCAGCGGGCGCCTACGGTCGAGGGCTTCGAGCTGAAATACGCCGCCCAGCTCAACGACACGCACCCGGCGCTCGCGATCGCCGAACTTATGCGGCTCCTCGTCGACGAGCACCTCCTCGGCTGGGACCAGGCCTGGGACATCACCCGGAAGACCTTTGCTTACACCAACCACACGGTGCTGTACGAGGCGCTCGAGACTTGGCCGGTCACGCTCGTGGGCGCGCTCCTCCCGCGCCACCTCGAGATCGTCTACGAGCTGAACTGGCGCTTTCTCGACCAGGTCCGCGCGCGGTTCCCGGGTGACGCCGGGCGCGTGCGGCGGATGTCGCTCATCGCCGAGGACGGGGAACGTAGGCTGGTCATGGCGAACCTCGCGGCGATCGGGAGCCAAGCCGTGAATGGCGTGTCGAAGCTCCACACCGATCTGCTTGCATCGGGGCCGCTGCGCGACTTCCACGCGCTGTGGCCGGAGAAGTTTCTGAACGTCACCAACGGCATCTCGCCCCGCCGTTTCCTGGCGCTCGCGAACCCGCGTCTCGCCAAGCTCGTCTCCGCACGCATCGGCGGCGGCTGGTTGCGCGATCTCGCCGAGCTTCGCCGGCTCGAAAGTGGCGCGCTCGACGCCAGCTTTTGCGCCGCCTGGCGCGAGGCGAGGGACGCCAACAAGCGGGAGTTTGCCGTCTTCGTGGCCGAGCGCACGGGCGTCGTCATCTCGCCCGCGGCGCTGCTCGGCGTGCAGGTGAAGCGCATCCACGAGTACAAGCGCCAACACCTGAGTCTGCTGCACGTGGTCGCGCTCTACCTGAGGCTCAGGCGAGACCCCGGCGCGGACCTCGTTCCGCGCACCTTCCTGTACGCGGGCAAGGCTGCGCCCGGCTACACCATGGCGAAGCTCATCATCAAGCTGATCCACGCGGTGGGTGAAGTGGTGAACCGGGACCCCGTCGTCGACGGGCGGCTGCGCGTCGTGTTCGTTCCCGACTACAACGTGACAAACGCCCAGCGCATCGTCCCCGCGGCGGATCTCTCCGAGCAGATCTCGACGGCCGGCAAGGAGGCCTCGGGTACCGGCAACATGAAGCTCGCGCTCAACGGCGCACTCACGATCGGAACGCTCGACGGCGCCAACATCGAGATCCGCGACGAGGTGGGCCCGGAAAACTTCTTTCTTTTCGGCCTTGCCGCCGATGAGGCACGGGCGATGCGCGAGTCCGACTATCGACCGCGCAGCTTCTACGAGAAAGACGAGGACCTCCGCGGCGCTCTGGATCTGATTGCGTCGGGACACTTTTCAAACGGCGACCGCGACCTCTTTCGGCCGCTCGTCCAGTGCCTGCTGGAACGCGACGAGTACCTGGTGCTGGCCGATTTTGAAGCCTACCTGCGCTGCCAGGAGGAGGTCGCCCGCGCCTGGCGCGACCGCGACCGCTGGACCCGGATGTCGATTGTCAACGTCGCGCGCATGGGCCGCTTCTCGTCCGACCGCGCGGTACGCGAGTACGCCGAGCGGATCTGGAAGGTGAAGCCCGTGGCCATCGAGCCCGACGAAACGGCCGCGACAGTGCCCGGTACAACCTGACTCTGCGTCCCGCACCAGTCAAGCGCGCCCCTCGCGCGGAAATTGCAGGCGCGCCGGCTATCGGGTACGGTTGAATCTCCGTTCCCTGTCCGACGAGCGCACGCAATGGCCCAGAGCATCCAGGATTTCCAAGACGATCCGCGCAACGAGGAGATCCTGATCTACGTCAACGGCGCGCTCAAACCGCGGGCCGAGGCCGTGGTGTCGGTGTTCGACAGCGGCTTCGTTCTCGGCGACGGCGTCTGGGAGGGGCTGCGCGTGCAGGGCGGACATCCGACGTTCCTGGACCAGCACCTGGACCGGCTCTACGAGGGGGCGAAAGCGATCGCCATGGACATCGGCCTAGATCGCCAGCAGCTGACCGCGGCGATCTACGACACGCTCGCGGCCAACGGCATGGAAGACGGCGTGCACGTCCGGCTCATGGTCACGCGCGGCGTCAAGCGGACACCCTACCAGGATCCGCGCGCCACGATCGGGCCGGCCACGATCGTCATCGTCCCCGAATACAAGGCGCCCAAGCCCGAGCTGCTGGCGCGCGGCGTCAGGCTCTTCACCGTGCACGTGCGCCGCGGCACGCCCGACGTGCAGGACCCCAAGCTGAACTCGCACAGCAAGCTCAACTGCATCACGGCCTGTATCCAGGCCACTGCGGCCGGCGCCGACGAGGCGCTGATGCTGGACCCGCGCGGCTTCGTCGCCACCTGCAACTCGACCCACTTCTTCATCGTCCGCAAGGGCGAGGTGTGGACATCGACCGGTGACTACTGCCTCGGCGGCATCACGCGCGCCAATGTTCTCGGGGTTTGCCGCGAGACCGGAATCGTCGCGCGCGAGCGCAATTTCAGCCTGACCGATGCCTACGGCGCCGACGAGGCCTTCGTCACCGGCACGTTCGCCGGTATCGCGCCGGTCACCGTGATCGACGGCCGGGAGATTTCCCGCGGTCGCGGGCCCATGGTCGAACGACTGCAGCGGCTCTACGCCGATCTGGTCGCCCGCGATGTGGCGTCGCGCGCCGGACGCGTGCGCGCATGAGGACGCGTCGCCGTCCCGCGTGCGTCCACCCCTCTCTGGCGACAACGGCGCGCGGCGCCGCGGGTGCGCGATGAGCGAGCCCGTGCGCATCGCGATGTGGAGCGGGCCGCGCAACATTTCCACGGCCATGATGCGCGCCTGGGAGCACCGCGGCGACTGCGCCGTATCCGACGAGCCGCTGTATGCCGCCTTCCTGGCCGCGACCGGGCTCGATCACCCGGGCCGCGATCAGGTGGTTGCGGCCGGGGAGACCGATCCCCGCAGGGTGGTGACTGCCCTGCTCGGCCCCGTGCCGGGCGCAAAGCCGCTCTGGTACCAGAAGCACATGGCTCATCACCTGTTGCCCGACATGGCGCGCGACTGGATTGTGAAGCTTTCGAACGTGCTGCTGATCCGCGACCCGACCGAAGTCGTCGCGTCGTATGTCAAGAGCCGCGCCAACGTGACACCCGAGGACATCGGCCTGCCGCAGCAGGTGGAGCTGTACGACGAGATCACCGCAGCCACGGGGACGCCGCCGCCGGTGATCGACAGCGGCGATTTCCTGCGCGCGCCCGAAGCCCATCTGCGTGCGCTGTGTGGGTGGCTCGGCGTCGAGTTCAGCGATAGGATGCTGCGCTGGCCGACTGGCAAGCGTGCCAGCGACGGGATCTGGGCGCCCTACTGGTACGCCGCGGTGGAGGCCTCGACGGGCTTCGAACCCTGGCGGCCGCGCGAAGCGCGCCTCGAGGGACAGGCGGCGCGCGTCGCGGAAGCCTGTCTCCCCTTTTACCGGCGCCTGCACGCCGAACGGATGGTGGTCTGAGCCCGAAGCGATCGCGGTGCCGGAGCGGGGCCGATCTTGCGCGTCGCCGCGACCCGCGGACGCCGACGGGCGGCGTTGAACAACGCGCGGCAAATGCGCGCGGTCGGGAGGCAGCGAACCAGCATGGCACGACGGCCAAGTGGATCGTGACTTTTGTCAAAGCCGGCCGATCCCTCCCGGCGTATGAATAGGTCCGGGCGCGCCCTCTCCTCCTGCGCGTCGCCGCGGCCGGCATTGCGCGGACTCCTGCGGAATGTCGGGCGCGGACACTTTTTCGGTGAAGGGAGCGGCCGCAGTCAAGCGCATGCGCGAGCCCGTTGGCTAGCGCTACGCGAACCCCCTTTCGCGCATTCATCAAACTGCCACGTTCGGAATCCAGAATCCACGGACGCCGACCCTCATCTCTTGGATGCGACAACAATGGCTTCGACCCTCGTGTTCATCATCGCCTTTGGCGCCGGCTGTCTCAGCGGCGCGGTCCTGGGCCTCCGGTCGCGTCATCGGCGCAGCATCGCTGCAGGCCGTGCCGGCGACGCTCGCATTGCCTGACGCCACCGGCCGGGGACATGGGCCCCATCCTGCCGCCGGATCGCAAACCCGGCACCGCAGGTCACGCGCCCGCCCGTCGCGACTCGCCAGACGCAATCGCGGATTCGCGTAAGCGGCGGGCGTGCGGTTGCATGTCCCGCCTCGCCCGCAGGCCAACGTGGCGGCGCCTCGGACGAGAATGCCGACCGCCAGCACGCATGTCCAGACGAGCAGGCTCGCCTCCGTCGGCGCCCGACCGCACGCGGCTGCAGGGGGGACGCGCCGGCTTGCGCTAGACTCCGCCGGTTCCGCCTGCCCGCCGCGATGTCGACGCCCCACCAGCTTCTTCGCTCCGTTTTCGGCTACCCCGCGTTCCGCGGGCTGCAGGAAGCGATCGTCCTGCATCTGGTCGCGGGCGGCGACGCCCTCGTGCTGATGCCGACCGGGTGGGGCAAGTCGATCTGCTACCAGATTCCGGCCCTCGCGCGTGACGGCGTGGGGCTCGTCGTATCGCCGCTGATCGCCTTGATGCAGGATCAGGTCGACGGGCTGAAGGAGCTGGGCGTGGCCGCGGAATTCCTGAACTCGTCGCTGGCAGCGGACACAGCCCTGCGCGTCGAACGCGATGTCGCCGCCGGCACGGTCAAGCTGCTCTACGTTGCCCCCGAGCGGCTGCTGACGCCGCGCTTCCTCGGACTCCTCGATCAGCTCCACGTCAAGGGCCGCCTTGCCCTGTTCGCCATCGACGAGGCGCATTGCGTGTCGCAGTGGGGCCACGACTTCCGGGCGGACTACCTGCAGCTGGCGGTGCTCGGGCAGCGGTATCCGGGCGTACCGCGCATCGCGCTGACCGCGACCGCCGATACGATGACCCGCAGGGAAATCCGGGACCGCCTGCACCTTCGGGAAGCCCGCGAATTCATCGCCAGCTTCGACCGGCCCAATATCCGGTATGCCATCGCGGAGCGTGAAGACGAGCGCGCGCAGCTGCATGCGTTCCTGGCGGAGCACGCAGGCGAGGCCGGGATCGTCTATTGCCTGTCGCGCAAGAAGGTGGACGCCATCGCCGCCTGGCTGGCGACATCGGGGCACCGTGCCCTCCCGTACCACGCCGGAATGGACGCCGACCTGCGGCGCGCGCACCAACTGCGCTTCCTGCGCGAGGACGCGGTGATCATCGTCGCCACCATCGCCTTCGGCATGGGCATCGACAAGCCCGACGTGCGCTTCGTCGTGCACCTCGATCTGCCCAGGAGCCTGGAGAGCTACTACCAGGAGACCGGCCGCGCCGGACGGGACGGCGAACCCGCCGACGCGTGGATGCTCTACGGCCTCTCCGACGTCGTGCACCAGCGGCGGATGATCGACATGGGCGACGCCGACGAGCAGTTCAAGCGTGTCGCGCGGGGCAAGCTCGACGCACTGCTCGGGTTATGCGAGACGCCGAACTGCCGCCGTGGGCGCCTGCTTGCGTACTTCGGAGAAGCGCGGGATGAGGGCTATCGCTGCGGCAACTGCGACAATTGCCTGTCCCCTCCGGAAACCTGGGATGCCACCGAGGCCGTGCGGATGGCGCTCTCCGCCATCTTCCGGACCGGGCAGCGCTACGGCGCCACCTATCTGATCGATGTCCTGCGCGGCAATGCCAATGCCACCGTCGTCCAGCGCGGTCACGAGCGCCTCTCCGTCTTCGGCATCGGCCGCGCCGTCGCCGATATGCAGTGGCGCAGCCTGTTCCGCCAGCTGGTCGCGTTGGGTTGGGTCGAGGTCGACACGGAGGGATTCGGGACGTTGCGACTGACCGCTGCGGCAAAGCCCGTGCTGCGCGGCGAGGTGCCCGCGCTGTTGCGCCGGACCGCCGCTACCGGTGGGGCGAGGGCAAGGCGGGACCGCAGGCCGGCGGACGACAGCGGCGAGCTCGGCGCCGCCGCCCAGCAGCTGTTCGATCGGCTCAAGGCGTGGCGCCGCGACACGGCCGCCGCGGACAACGTTCCTGCCTATGTCATCCTGCACGATCGCGTGCTGCGGGAAATCGCCCTGAAGCTTCCGACTTCTCCCGCCGCGCTGGCGAACATTTCGGGGATCGGGGAAAACAAGCTGCGCCGTTTCGGCGACGCGCTCCTGTCGTTGGTCAACGAGGGATAGGGGACCGCAGCGGCCTGCCGGCGTTCGGGCCGTTTCATCGCGGCGAGTAGCGGATGCGATAGATCGCCCCGGCGTAATCGTCCGATACGAGCAGTGATCCGTCCGGCGCATTGAGCACGTCGACGGGCCTGCCCCACGCCGATTCGCCCTGCAGCCAGCCCTCGACGAACGTCTCGTAACCCACGGCCCTGGCGCCGTCGAGGGTTACCAGGGTCAGGCGATAGCCGATCTTCTTGCTGCGGTTCCACGACCCGTGTTCGGCGACAATGATCTGGTTGTGATACTTGGCGGGGAACTGCCTGCCGGTGTAGAACTTCATGCCAAGCGACGCGACGTGCGGTCCGAGCTGCTGGACGGGCGGCGTGAATTCGGAACACTGGCGCAGCTTGCCGAATTCCGGATCCGCAAGGGTCCCGCCATGACAGTACGGGAACCCGAAATGCATGCCCGCGCGCGGAGCGTGATTGAGCTCGTCCGGCGGTAGATCGTCGCCCAGGTGGTCACGGCCATTGTCGGTGAACCAGAGCTCGCCGGTTTGCGGGTGCCACGCGAAACCGACCGAATTGCGCACGCCACGCGCGAAAACCTCGAGGCCACTGCCGTCGGGCCTCATGCGCATGATGTTCGCGTAGCGATTGCTGTCGGGCTCGCAGATGTTGCAGGGTGCGCCTACCGGTACGTAGAGGTAGCCGTCCGGCCCGAATGCGATGTACTTCCACCCGTGGTGCGTCTCCGCCGGAAACGTGTCGCGGACGACCTTGGGCGCGGGCGGATCGATGAGCCGGCTGTCGATGCCGTCGAAGCGCAGAATCCTGCCGACTGCCGACACGTAGAGCGCGCCGTCCCGGTAGGCAACCCCGACCGGCATCGTGAGACCGGATGCGATCTGGCGGACAATCACCTTGTCGGCGCTCCCCGCCGGCGGCAGCGAAAGCGCGTAGACCCTTCCCGCCTGCATCGAGCCGACGAACAATGTGCTGCCCCGGTCGGTGACCGCGCCCCACGCCATCGCCCGCGCATTCGGCACGCGCGCGACCAGTTCGATGGAGAAGCCCGCTGGCAGCGTCAGCTTGTCGAGCGGCAGGTCGGACTGCGCGGCCGCAGCTGCGGCAAGTCCCGCGGCGGCAAGAACGCCCCACTGCCGCAGGCCTGCCCGCCTCACGCCCGATGCCCTGTTCATCGTCTTTCCCCGAAAGCGTGTCCGCAGCGAGTCACGGGGGCCCCGCCCGGAATTGCGGGGCGCCCTCCGAGAAACCGGAGCAGCGCATTCGCGGCTCTCGCCAAAGGGAGCAACTTCCGCGCACCCGCCTCTCAGCGCCCGAAGCCGACGACGCCGCTCACACCGGTCCCGAGTCCGAAACCGGCGGTGAAGGCCACACCTGCGCCCGGCGCCTGCGCGCCGGCGAAGAATCCCGCGAAGCTACCGCTCGGGGCGCCGCCGACGCAGGGGCCGGCGGATCGAGCTTGCGCAACGCCTCGAGCTCCGTATGCGCCTGCGCGTCGTCGCCGAGCAGATAGTAGCCGCGACCCAGCTGCAGCCGAGCGGACACGTTGTCCGGGCGGTTGAGCAGGTAGCGTTCCAGCGCGAGCACGCCTTCGCCATAGTGCCCCAAAACGCCGGCGCAAACGACACCATCGCGAAGGCCACCGCGGCGGACTGCCCCGTGAACACTCTTGGCACGCCTGCCTCCGTGCTGCGCGTTGGTCGGCAACCGTCGCGCGCCGTTCTTGTTGCGAATGAATTTCTTGTCGAGCCGAAGCGCCGCGAGCATGCGTGTCCGTAAGAGCCGTGTCAATGGGCCTTTGCCGTGACCCGAACGGCGTCCGTGTCACGCACGCGCGCAGCGTCTGTTTGAACCGATCTTGCCCTCCACAAAGCCCTCGTCGTTCGCCTTCGGATCGAGGCCCAGGATCTCGACCTCGCCCCGTTGTCGGAAGGGTGGATTGATATACTGCCGCCGCGACGGATTGCGAACGTTTTCGCCCAGGCAGCCGGGTCCGCGTCCGCGTCGACGGAATCCCATGGCCGCTTCGCCACACCCCACCGACTCCGATCCGGGCACTGCCGGGGCGTCGGTCTACGACATGCTCCATCAGGCTGCCACGCACCACCAGGCGGGGCGGCTCGAGCAAGCCGATGCGTTGTACCGTGCCGTGCTGAGCGCCCATCCCGACGACCGCGACGCGCATCACAACCTCGGCGTGCTCGCCATGCAGCGCGGACTCGGCATCGAACAGGCGCTGCCGCATTTCAGGTCGGCCTGGGAAGCCGATCCTTCACACGCCCAGCACGGGCTGAGCTATCTGCGCGCGCTCGTCCTTGCCGGCGACATCGGCGAGGCACGTCGCGTCCATGCGGACAGGGCTCACCGCGGGTACGAATGGCCTTCGGTCGAGGCGCTCCAGGCCGGCAATCCCAAGGGTGCAGGCGACGAAAGTCCGCCGGCGCGCGGCGCCCCGGGCCCCGGTCGACAGGACGAGGAGGCTCTCGCGAAGGCATATGCGCAGAGGGACTTCCCCCGACTCGAGGCGCTCGCGCGTTCGCTGGCGGAGCGATTTCCGGGACACGGGCTGGGCTGGAAGGCGCTGGGGGTGGCCGCTCTGCACACGGGACGCAAGGAAGACGCCGTTGCGTCGCTGCGGAGGGCGGCGCAGCGGCTGCCCGGCGACGCCGAGACGCATCTTAGCCTGGGCAGCCTCTTGCTCGAGATGGGTCTGTGGGGCGAAGCGGAAGCGGCGTTGCGATGCGCAGTGACCCTCGAGCCGCGTGCCGCCGGGATGCGAACACGGTTGGGCCGCGCGCTGTGTGCGCTGAATCGATTCCCGGAAGCCGAAGCCGAATTTCGCGACGCCGTGGTCCTGCGTCCGGATTTCGCCGACGCCCATTACGGCCTCGGGCAGGCATTGCTCGCGCAGGAACGGCTCGAGGAAGCCAAGGCAAGCTACCGCCGGGCCCTGTCGCTTGAGCCCGACCATCGCGAGGCGTACGCCGTCATCGGCACGATCCTGATCCGGCAGCAACGGATGGCGGAGGCGGAAGCGCACTGCCGCGAGGCGTTGGCCCGCGATCCCTCCCGCGTCGACGCGCACTACGACCTGGGCACGATCCTGACGAAGGGTGGACGCCTCGCGGAGGCCGAGGCGAGTTACCGCCGTGCGCTCGCCGTGCAACCCGATCACCTCGAATCGAGAACCTGCCTGCTCTTCCTGCTGCACTATGCGGCCCGCGAGTCGCCCGAAGTCCTGACGGAGGAGTCGAAGGCCTACGGCGCGCTGGCGAGCGCGCGCGCGCGCCGCCCCTTCTCGGCATGGAACTGTGATCCCCGTCCCGGCCGCCTGCGGGTGGGACTGGTCTCCGGCGATCTGCGGCAGCACCCAGTCGGATATTTTCTTGAGGCGGCACTGGCCAATTCCGATCCCCGCCGCATCGAGTGGGTGGCCTATTCGACCTATCCCGAGACGGACGAATTTTCGGGACGCTTGAGAAAGCACGTGTCCGGCTGGCAGTCGCTGGTGGGTCTCGACGACGAGGAAGCGGCACGGCGAATACATCAGGACCGACTCCATGTCCTGGTCGACTTGTCCGGCCATACGGCGCACAACCGCCTGCCCGTCTTTGCCTGGAGGCCGGCCCCTGTCCAGGTGACATGGCTGGGGTATTTCGCGACCACCGGCCTCGTGGAGATGGACTTCATCCTGGCGGACCGGGTCGGGGTGCCGCCCGAACTGCAATCCCGGTTCACGGAGACGATCTGGTACCTGCCGGATACGCGGCTGTGCTTCGTGCCTCCCGACACGACACCGGTGCCCGCACCGCCGCCCGCGCTCGCGAACGGATTCGTCACGTTCGGCTGCTTCCAGACGCAGCCGAAGATCACCGACGATGCCCTGCAGGTATGGGGCCGAATCCTGCAAGCGTGCCCGCGATCACGCCTGAGGCTGCAGAACGAGTCGCTGTCCGATCCGTGCGCGGCGGCATCCCTGCGGAATCGCCTCGCGGCGCAGGGCATCGACCTCGGGCGCGTGGACATGCACGGCTTCGCACCGCGCGCGGAATACCTCGCCGCCCACGCGCACGTGGACATCCTGCTCGACACCTTCCCCTACCCCGGCGGAACCACGACCTGCGAGGCATTGTGGATGGGCGTGCCAACGCTTACGCTCGCAGGCGAGACGATGATTGCCCGGCAGGGCGCCAGCTTATTGACCGCGGCGGGCCTCGCCGACTGGGTGGCAACCTCGCGTGAAGACTACGTTGCCCGGGCGGTGGCCTGGGCGAGCGACCTGCCGGGTCTGGCGGCCCTGCGGCGCGGACTGCGCGACCAGGTTCACGGCTCGCCGCTCTTCGATGCGCCGCGCTTCGCGCGAAATCTGGAGCAAGCTCTGTGGGCAATGTGGACCGCGAAGTCGTCCCGCCATCGCGCCGGGGCGACGGTCTCCTGAACCGCACGCCGGGCGGGATTCGGAGGCACTGCACGCTCGGCTCACCTTCGCCGCTCGCCCGAATCCGGTGGCGAAGCATGATCCCGCGGCCGCGACACATTGACGCACCTGCGGCCGATGACGCAGTGCCATGCGCGGCGGCCGCACACGATCAGGAGCAGCAGTCCCCAGTCGCGCTCCGTCGACGTGGATCAATGAAAAATGCTTTTCTGCATGCGTAAAATGTTGTCGATGATCCAAATTGCGCGCGCTCCGCGCAAGAGAAGGGAGGGGTGAGAATGCGCATCTGTGTCGTGGGCGCCGGATCGATCGGCGGGCACCTGGCAGTGCTGTTCGCCACGGTCGGGCACGAAGTCACGGTGATCGCCCGCGGCGCCCACCTCGCCGCGATCCGGGAGAACGGGCTGCGGCTCATTCTCGACGACGGAAGCGAGCATCTCGTGCGACACATGCACGCGACCGACGACATTCGCTCCGCCGGCCCGCAGGACCTCGTCATCCTTGCCGTCAAGGCGAACCAGGTCGAGCCCATCGTCGACGACGTGACGACGCTGATTGGCGAGGGCACGGTGCTGATCCCGATGCAGAACGGGATTCCGTGGTGGTATTTTCAACGCCACGGCGGCCCGTTCGATGGCCATTGCGTGCGCGTCGTCGATCCTCACGCCCGCATCATGAACACGATCGATCCGCAGCGCATCGTCGGCTGCGTCGTCTACCCGGCTGCGGGCATCGCCGCGCCCGGCGTCGTCAGGCATATCGAAGGCAACCGCTACCCGCTGGGGGAACTCGACGGCTCGACGACCGAACGCATCACGCGGATCGCCGAGATGTTCACGGCGGCGGGGCTGAAGTCGCCGATCCTGGACAACATCCGCGCGGAAATCTGGCTGAAGCTCTGGGGAAACCTTTCGTTCAACCCGATCAGCGCGCTGACCCACTCGACACTCGTGGACCTCTGCCAGTTTCCGCTGACGCGAGCGCTGGCGCAGAGCATGATGACCGAGGCGCAGACGATCGCGAACAAGCTCGGCATCCAGTTCCGCGTGTCGATCGAGAAGCGCATCGCGGGCGCCGAGAAGGTCGGCAGGCACAAGACCTCCATGCTGCAGGACATCGAAGCCGGCCGCGAGCCCGAGATCGAGGCGTTGCTAGGCTCCGTGATCGAACTCGGCCGGCTGACGGAAACATCGACGCCGCATATCGACACGGTCTACGCCCTGGTGAAGCTACTGAGCCATACCGCAGCCACCGAAAAGCTGTGCGTGCGCGCGATGACGCGCGAGGTCCTGGAGCGCGCCACGCACGAGGCGAGGTCCGCCGCGCAGGCAGCACCGTCGGGTCCGATCGCTGCGGCAACCTGATTCGGCCGCGTCGCCGCATGGGTTGATCGCGCCGTCGCTCCCCTCCGGGAGGTATCTGCGGCATGTTGCCGGCGTGCGCCTGCTGCGCGGCGTCAGGAATCGAGCTCCGGATAACGCCGGAAGAGATCGTCGTTGTTGAAGGCGATCCGACGCCCCGACGCAACGTAGATCTTGAGGCGCGGACGGGCGAACACTGCGTCGTGCAGCGCACGCAGGCGCGGGCACGGGCGCAGCGCCTTCCGACTCGCGAGGGGAAAGGCATATCGCAGTCCGGCGACGACCTGGGCGATGGACAGATCCGCGTACGTGATTCGCGACCCGACCATCCACGGGCCGCCGGCCGGATTGCGTTGCAGGACGCGCTCGAAATAGCCGAGGAATTTCGGCAAGCGGTTCGCCAGAAAGTCCTTCGAGCGACGTTTCGCTGCCGGCTTCTGCTTCTCGTAGTAGAGGCCTCCGCCAATCGGGTGATGCGTATCGTGGATCTCCCCGAGGAAGTCGGCGATGGTGAGCTGCAGCTGATGCGTCCACAGTCTGCCGGCTGCATCCCGCGGGGCGAGGTCCAGGCGGCCGCCCAGAAACAGGAGAATGTTCGCAGTCTGTCCGATCAGCTGCCTGCCCGCCTTCAGGAACGGCGGAGCAAACGGAGGACGCTCGATATCCGCGCCTTCGAGGATTGATTCCATCGCCGGCACTCCGCCGCCTTCTTCCTCGGGCACCAGGGCGACATCGACATACTCCGCTCCGGCGTCTTCGAGCGCGAGGCGAACGAATTCGCCGCGTCCCTGGATGCCGGGCCAGTAGTAGAGCTCGTAGATCATGGTGACGCCTCCGATCTGCAGGTCTGCTGCGACAGCTCACCACAAACGCGGGCGGGCATCAAGATCGGCCGCATAGCGAGCACCGCCGCGACTTTCCGCCGCTCCAAGGCGACGCCGCGGCGGTTCGCCGTGACGACACCCGTTTCGACTTGGCGAGCTCGGAGTGCGGCGCTTGCCCGTGGACCCGTCCGCAGTACTGGAACAGGCAAACGCGTCGCCGCGTAGCGCCGGGCTCGCCTTCATCGGCGGGAGGGCACGTCGCGGACGCCGAACACAGGCTGCTATTCTGTGGCGAAATGCAGATTCATTCGCCCGATCCAGCGTTCACCGACTCCGCGCGGGCCCGCGACAACGTCCGACTGGCCGCGAAACTCTCTCTGGGCTTTGTCGCCCTGCTCTGGCTCATCCCGCTGCTGGGTTGGGGCTTGGAACTGGAGCGCTTCGGCGTTCGCCCGCGGCAATGGAGCGGACTGCCCGGGATACTGGTTGCGCCGCTGCTGCACGCCAATTTCATCCACCTGATCGCCAACTCGCTCCCGCTGCTGGTGCTCGGCACGGTGATGTTTCAGCTCTACCCGAGCGCGGCGTTTCGTGTGTTGCCGGCGGTCTATCTGGGGCCGGGGATCGCGGTGTGGCTGTTCGCCCGCGGCGGTGTCCACGTCGGCGCCAGCGGCCTGGTCTACGGCCTGGTCGGCTACATCTTCGCCGCCGGACTGATCCGGCGCGAACGGCGCGCCATTGCGGCGTCACTGCTCGTCGCCTTCATGTACGGCACCCTGGTCTGGGGGGTGCTGCCGATCAGGGAGGGCATCTCCTGGGAAACCCATCTTGCGGCGGCACTGATCGGCGTGCTGCTCGCGATCATCCTGCGGCATCGCGACAATCCCCCGCGAATGCGCTATTCCTGGGAAGACGGAGGCGACCAAGACGAAGACCCGCCGTCCGACGACGGCGATATCCGGCAGCGGCTCTGACCCGTTGCACGGCAGGGCTTGGCGGCCGCCACGTCAGTTCTTGCCTGCCCGACTAATGGGGGTCAAAGGGTTGCGGTCGCAGCGCCGCCGCCGCACCCGGGCGTCGGCGCGCCCGGGGCCGTTTTCACGCCGCGCGCAGCCGCTGCACCATCTCCTCCGGCGGCCGCTCGCGGAAGAGATCGATCGCCTCGTCGGCGACGGTGACCTTGAGCAACCGTTCCTGCACCTGTGCCGGCGACCAGCGATGGGCTTCGACCGCATCCGCGAAGCGCACGGCGGCCGCCTCGTCGTCGAAGAACTTGAGGAACATCCGCTCCAGCTGGTGCCGGTCGCACAGCCCGAGCTCGAGCCGGAAGTCGACACGGCCTGACCGGATCGCCGCCTCGTCGATGAGCTGCGGGTGATTGGTGGTCAGGAACACGACCGATCCCTCGTGGGCGGCCACGCCGTCAAGCGCATTGATGAACCCCGAGTAGGACACCTTCACGCCCGTGTCCGCCTTGCTGCGCTGCTGGAAGAACGCGTCGACGTCCTCGATGAGGATCACCGACCGCCGCGGCACGCTCGCGAGCAGGTTGCCGATCTTCTCGTCGGTGACGTTGGGCGAGGCGAGGCTCAGCACGCATACGTTGAGCGACAGCTCCGACGCGAGCGCCGTCACGAGCGACGTCTTGCCGGTTCCCGGTGGTCCGTACAGCAGGTAGCCGCGCCGCCACGGGATTCCAAGCGTCTCGTAGCGCTCGCTCGCGCCGAAGAAACGGTGGAGGTCGGCAAGGATTGCCTCCTTCTGTCCCGCCCTCAGCACGACCGAGTCGAGCTTGCGGTTGTTTCCGAGCCGCGCGCGCGTCCACTCGTTGTTGTAGGGGCTGGGCACATAGACGGCGATGCGGTTCAGCTCGCGCTCGATCCGGTGGTCCATGGCGGCGCCGACGATCGCCTCCAACGGCCGCTTGTCGCGCCCGAAGGTCGACAGCGCGATCTTCTCGATGACGGAGGCCGCCACCTGGACCTCGCGCTTCATCCACATGAGGCGACCGTCGAGCACGAACAGGTGGAAGCCCTCGCCGGGCGAGAAGCGCGCAGCGGGCCGCCCGCCCTGCTGCAGCTCGTCGTGGAGGCTCTGGTAGGCGGAGCTCTGCTGGCGGACGGTGCGCACAGTGAAGTTGTTGATCCGGCGCAGCGCGTCGCGGCTGTCCATGTACTCGATCAGCGCAGGGAACATGATTTCGTCGCGGCTGTCGACGGTGAGCGTCGTCACGAAGAGATGCTTCGCCCACGCGGCCGCCTTGCCGGGGACCTCCCGCAGCCACATTGCTGCAATCCCGACGAGCGCGAGCGCGGCGCCTCCGGACACGAGCTGGTTCGAAGCGAATGCGGATTGCAGCGACTCGAGCACGGCACCTCCTGGCGGGCACCCCACGGGGGGGCAGGCGCAATTAACGCACGGAGGAGCCGTTTGGCTGACAGGGAGTGCGCCGCGGCGCCCGCACCCGACGTGACGCCCCCCGCGGCACCATTTCCCGGCGGCCGCCCGGGATCGTGCCGTTTCCGTCCGGACTACCAGTCGTGGACGGTGCCGTCGCTCAGGCGGTTGAACGGCAAGTAGGCTGTCTGGTAGGGGTACTTGCCTGCTTCGTCGATATTGAGCTCGACGCCGATGCCGGGTTTCTCCCCGGGGTGGAGCAGCCCATCCCGGAAGCTGAAAGACTGCTCGAAGACCCGGTCGGTCGCCTCGCCGTGCTGCATGTATTCCTGGATGCCGAAGTTGTGGATGGCCAGTCCGAGGTGCAGGGCCGCGGCCATGCCGACGGGCGATATGTCGGTCGGGCCGTGGATTCCGGACTTGATCTGATATTGGGCGGCAAAGTCCATGATCTTCTTCATCGGAGAGATTCCACCGGCGTGCGTCACCGCGCTCCGCACATAGTCGATCAGCTGTTCCCGAATGAGGGTTTGATAGTCCCAGACGGTGTTGAAGATCTCCCCGATGGCCAATGGCGTGATGGTGTGCCGGCGCACCAGCCGCAGTGCTTCCTGATTTTCCGCCGGCGTGCAGTCTTCCAGCCAGAACAGGTCGAATGGTTCCAGCGATCTGCCGAGTCGCGCCGCCTGAATCGGGGTCATTCGGTGATGCCCGTCGTGCAGGAGGGGGAGCTCGGGACCGAATTCGGCGCGAACCGCTTCGAAGACACCCGGGATGTGCCGCAGGTACGCCCGGGTGTCCCAGTCTTCCTCCGTCGGCAGCGGGGCGCGCTGGGCCGGCTCGTGATCGTAGCGCTTGCCCACATTCCCTGACGCCACCGGATTCGATGCGACCCCGTAGATGGCCTTGAGCCCGGGCACGCCCGTTTGAATCCTGATGGCCCGGTAGCCCCGGTCGAGGTGCTTGCGCACCGAGTCGAAGAGCTCCGGAAGGTCCTTGCCGCTTGCGTGTCCGTAGGCCAGGCATCCGGTGCGGCTCGCTCCGCCGAGCAGCTGGTAGAGCGGCATGCGCGCCGCCTTGGCCTTGATGTCCCAGAGCGCAACGTCGACGGCGGCGATGGCCGCCATGGTGACCGGGCCGCGGCGCCAGTACGCGCTGCGATAGAGAAACTGCCAGATGTCTTCGATGCGGTGGGGATCCTTGCCGATGAGCAGGGGTGCCACGTGACCCTCGAGGTAGCTGACCACGGCGAGTTCGCGCCCGTTGAGCGTGGCATCGCCCAAGCCCGTGTGTCCCTCGTCGGTCGTGATCTTCAGGGTGACAAAATTGCGATCCGGACTGGTGACAATGACTTCGGCCCGAGCGATCTTCATGAGTGCTTTCTCTGTGGGCTGTCTCTCTTTGCGGAGTATACAATTCCGCCATTCCCCGTATGGGATTTCGAATCGCGACGCGTGCGGCTCGCACTGGCACCGTCGCCAAACCGGGCATCGTTGGATCTGGAAACGTGACCATGCTCCCGCAGCGCTTCGAGGATTTTGTCGTCGGACAATCCGTCGTCTACGCCGTCCCTATCACGGAGGAGCTGATCGCCGCGTACGCCAAGGTCGTCGGCGACCACAACCCCCTTCATACGGACGCCGTATACGCGACACCGCGATTCGGCGGCATCATTGCGCACGGCACCCTGCTCATCGGCCTGCTTTCCGCCGCCATGTGCAAGCTGCTCGGGCCGGGGGTCATCGCCCGCACCTTCAAGTGCAAGTTCAAGGCCCCCATGCGCCCGGGGAACGAAGTGCGCATCGAACTCAGGATCATCGAGCTGATCCCCAGGATTCGCAAAGTGGTCGTGGAAGGCCGGGCCTATCTGGGCTCGACGCTGGTGGTGGCCACCACGATTGAAGCGCTCTCCGAAGCGTGACCGCCTGGCCGAACCCTACAACGGCTGCGTGCCTGCACGGGATCTGCCGAAAAGTGGAAGAGGCGGCGCACGGCGCGGCGTGCCTCACGCGACAGCGCCGAACAGGTGGATTCGATTGCGAAACCTCTTTCACCTCGGGCATCGTCCAGCTGCCATCTTGTCGCGCTGGAGCCCGTGTTCAGTGTGCCCGACTCTGGCAACGGCCCGTTTCAATCTACATCGGACTGCGCAGGCTGCCGTTCTTGGGCCGCTCTCGTCAGTTTCATTGGCCACAGGATCAGGAATGGCACATGCTGCAGGCTGCGAACGTAAACGCCGGGGGCTGACATGGTTGCCGTTGTACTGAATCCGCCGCGACAAAGAGTGGACCGCTTCTACGTCGGGATGGCGGTGACCTGCGTGCTGGTCGCTTTCGGTGGATTTGCACCAACCTATTGGCTGCAATTGGTCCCAGGGACCTTCGTCGGCCCGCCTCTCTTGCACATCCACGGCTTGCTGTTTTCGGCCTGGCCCCTGCTGCTGCTGACGCAGGTACTGCTCGTCGCGAACAGGCGCCTGGACCTGCACCGCGCCATCGGTCTTGCTGGCATTTCGTTGGCTACCGCGATGGTCGTCATCGGCTTGGCGACGGCGATTCAGACCCTCAATGCTGGGCTCGCGGCCGGCTACGGAGATCGCGCGCGCGCCTTCCTGATCCTGCCTGTGAGCGCGATCAGCTTGTTCGCCTGCTTTTTTGTTGCCGCCATCGCCAACATCCGGCGCCCGGAGGCACACAAACGCCTTATGCTTCTGGCGACGATCTCCCTGCTGCAGGCAGCAATGGGCCGGGTCTTTTTCGTGTTGGTGACGGGCGGCGGGCCGGGCCTGCGGCCCGGGTTGGGCGAACCGCCGCCTCTGATCATCGGACTGGTTCCGAGCCTGATTCTCGAACTGCTGATCGTCGCGGGCATCATCTACGACTGGCGAATGCGGGGACGGCCCCACCCGGTCTGGCTGATCGGCGCAGCGATCATAACGGCGGTGGTCGTTCTGCGCGGACCGATTGGCGGAACGGCGACCTGGCTGGCATTCGCCGATGTCCTCGCGCACATCGCCGGTTGATCCGCCCGGCCGTTGCTCCTGGGCCTGATCCGATCGCAGGCCGGCGCCCGTCGCGGCAACATACGCAATTGCACCAAGTGACACATGGAACGCGCCGGACCCATCAGAGCCTCTCAAGGCCCCTTCAATCCAATGGGGTGGCCACGGCCTACGCCACGGGGTAAAGCACGCGCTGCAGGAAATCGCGCGTGCGCTCGTGCTTCGGGTTTCTGAGAATCGCGGCCGGCGGCCCCTGCTCGAGGATCCGCCCGTGGTCGAGAAACAGCACGCGGTCGGCAACCTCGGCGGCGAAGCCGATTTCGTGAGTAACGACTATCATCGTCATCCCCTCGCGTGCGAGTTGCAGCATGACGTGCAGCACGTCGCCGACGAGCTCCGGATCGAGGGCGCTCGTCGGCTCGTCGAACAGGATGACCTTGGGCACCATTGCGAGCGCGCGGGCGATCGCGACACGCTGCTGCTGGCCGCCGGACAACCGATCCGGGTACGCATCGGCCTTCTCGGCGAGGCCCACCTTTTCCAGCAGCGCAAGCGCCCGGGCCCGCGCGTCGCGAGGTGCGACACGCTTGACGTAGAGAGGCCCCTCCATCACGTTTGCAAGCGCTGTACGGTGCGGGAAGAGATTGAAGCGCTGGAACACCATGCCCACTTCGCTGCGGAGCGCATGAATCGACGGCTCGTTGCGGTCGACACGGACGCCGTCGATCGTGATCGTGCCCCTGTCGTATGCTTCGAGACCGTTGATGCAACGCAGCGCAGTCGATTTGCCGGACCCCGACGGGCCGATGATGCAGACAACCTCGCCCCTGTCGACCTCGAGCGAGAATTCATCCAGCACGACGTGCGTGCCAAATGCTTTGCCGATGCGGTCGACGACGATCATTTGCGTCCGAACTTCTTCTCGAGACGGTGCGCCAGGTAGGTGAGCGGCAGGCTCATCGCGAGGTAGAGGAGCGCGACCAGCGTGAACACCGTCATGTTCTTGAACGTTGACGCTGCTATCAGCTGGCCGCCGCGCGTGAGCTCGGCGACCGTGATCGCCGAAGCGATCGACGAGTCCTTCAGCATCATGATCATCGTGTTGCCGTACGGCGGCAGGAACACGCGGATCGCCTGCGGCAGGATCACGCGACGCATGATCAGCGGCGGGCGCATGCCGAGCGTCTGTGCCGCCTCGATCTGCCCGGGGTCGACCGACTGGATTCCCGCACGGAAATTCTCCGCCTGGTACGCCGAATAGGCGACGCCGAGCCCGACGACGCCCGCCTGGAACGCAGACAGCTGGATGCCGAGGTCGGGCAGCACGAAGTAGATGTAGAAGAGCTGAACGATGATCGGGATGCCGCGGATGACCGTGATGAAAGTCACCGCGGGCGCCCGCACGTAGCGCGCCGGCGACAGCCGCATCAGCGCCCAGACGAAGCCCAGCACGGTGGAGAGCACGAGCGCCGCGAGCGTCAGCTCGATCGTGACGAGGCAGCCCGACAGCAGGATCGGCAGGAAATCGCGGGCGTCGGCGAGGAACCGGAGCATGTGGCGAGCGTCGGCGAAACCGTTCCGCGCCGCGGCGCTCAACCCATCGGGCTGCTCAACGCGGAACTACTTGAGGTTCCACTTCGCGAGAATCCTGTCGAGCGCGCCGCTCGCCTTGAGCTTCGCTAGCGACGCATTGATCTTCTTCAGCAGCTCGGTGTCGTTCTTGCGCACGCCGATGCCTACGCTGCCGGCCATCTTCGGCTCGTAGGTCGGCACGAGCTTCGCCTTGAAGTCCTTGTTCTGCGACAGCTGGTAGGCGAGGATCGGGCCGTCGCCGAAGCCGGCCTTGATGCGGCCGAGGCTGACGTCGCGCAGGACGTCGGCGAGCGAGTCGTAGATCTTCACCTCGGCGAACTCGCCGTTCTTCTTCAGGAAGTCGACGTAGACGGTGCCGACCTGCGCGCCGACCGTCGCGCCCTTCAGGTCGGCCAAGCCCTTGTACGGCGTGCTGTCGGCGGCGTTGACGATCATGCCTTCCGGGTACGGAAACACCGGGTCGGAGAAGTCGATCGCCTCCTTGCGCGCCTCGGTGATCAGCATCGCCGCCGCGATGATGTCGATCTTGCTGCTGGTGAGCGACGGGATCAGCGCGGAGAACGGCGTGGCCTGCACGTCGACCTTGAAGCCCGCATCCTCGCCGATCGCGGTGATGAGGTCGACCATCGCGCCCTGGATCGTGTTGGTCTTCACGTCGAGGAAAGTGAAGGGCACACCGGTCGGCGTCGAGCCGATCTTGTAGACGGCCTGTCCGGCGGCGAACGGCGCGACGGCGAGCGCGGCTGCGAAGGCGATGAGGCGGGCGATTCGGGTCATGACGGGTCCTCTGTGGTGGATGTGACGGTGGCGGGCATCCGCTCTCAGGCGGCTTCGAGCATGTCGCGCATGCGATAGTAGCGGACCAGTGCGCGCGCGACGATGCGCGTAAACGGGTAGCCGGGGATCGGCCGCATCGCCGTCACCGGGAATGGTATGTCGGCCGGCCGCGCGCCGAGCGCCAGTTCGGCGAGCCAGCGTCCGAACAGCGTCGCGAGGCCGACGCCGCGGCCGTTGTAGCCGAGCCCGGCCCACAGCCCCGGCGCGAGCTCGTGCAGGTGTGGCAGGTGGTCGCGGGTCATCGCGACTCGGCCGGCCCAGTAGAATTCGAACGGCACGCCCGCGAGCTGCGGATACAACTGATCGACCGCCGCTCGCAGGTGGACGGCGTCGCCCGGGCCGAGATCCTCGCGGAACGGCGCGCGCCCGCCCATCACCAGCCGGCCCTGCCGGTCGCGGCGGAAGTACCACAGGAGCCGCCGCGTATCCGACGCCGAGTGTCCCTCGCGCAGGACGGCCGCGCCCTGTTCCGGCGGCAGCGGCGGCGTCGCCGCCTGGAAGCTCATCATCGGCACCACCGTCCGCGCGAGGCCCGGCCACAGCGCGTCCGTGTAGCCGTTGGTGCCGAGAAGCACCTTGTCGGCGGTCACGACCCCGCGCGGCGTGGTCACGGTCCAGCGGTTGTCGCGGCGCGCGAGCGCCGTGGCCGGCGTGCGCACGCAAATGCGCGCCCCGGCACGGGCGGCGGCGGCGGCGAGCCCGCGTGCGAACGACAGCGGCTGGATGTTGCCGCCGCGCCGGTCTTCCCAGCCGCCGAGGTAGTGTTCGCTGCCGATGAACGCGGCCATCTGCGCGCGGTCGAGCACACCGACCGGCGCACCGCGCCGCGCCCACTGCTCACAGCGGCGCGTCACGAGCGCGAGCGTGGCCGCCGACACCGCCGGCTGCAGCCAGCCACGGCGCACCGGGTCGCAGTCGATCCCGTGCCGCGCGATCAGACCGAAGATCTCGTCGCCGACGCCGCCCCCCGCCGCGACGACGCGCGGCCCAAGCTCGGCGCCGAACATCATCTCGATTTCGTCGGGATCGAACTTGAGCCCGGGATTCACCTGCCCGCCGGTGCGGCCCGATGCGCCCCAGCCGATGAGGTTCGCTTCGAGCAGCGTCACCTCCGCGCCCCGCTCGGCCAGCGCGAGCGCGGCGGCGCAGCCGGTGTAGCCGCCGCCGACGATCGCGACGTCGGCGCGGGCGTCACCGTCGAGCGCGGGCCAGTCGCGGTCGGGGATTGCCGTCGCCATCCAAAGCGATGCGGGGTGCGTCGTGGGAGTCATCGCATCCATCTATCCGGCGTCGGGACCATTCGCGGCAACGTGCGGCCGCACCCGGTCATCCGCCATCGTAGTGCGTTCGGCGGGTTTATGCACGTGCGGCACGACGCTAACGGGAATCCGACGCCGTCAGCCGGCTGCGGATCCCAGGCCGATTGCTCCGGCTCCCGCACCTGCGAACGGCGGCGACCTATTTGCGCATCGCGCCGGAATGCGGGTGTTCGGCCTCGGCGCACGCAGCCGCGCTGTGGCAGTTCTTCACCCCCTCGACCGGCGCATGCAGCGCCGCCGTTTCGTCATCCGCGAGTGACCCGTAACTGTTGATCAGCTCGTTGGGATCGGTAGTGAAATCGTGGGATTCGCGGTCACCGTCGACATACTCGACATAGACCGATGACCGATTGCGTACCGCCTCGTAGGTCGACGGATTTCCGCTGCGCAGCGCCGGCGCATCCGGGTCGGTCGGATCGCCGTGCGGGCCGTGATGCTCCACCAAGGCCGCTGTCCGCCACTCGGGAACCTTCTGGCCGTGCAGCAGCGGAACGAGGCTGCGGCCGTCGACGGCGGGCGGAGGCACCGAGCCGCCCAGCTCGACGAATGTCGGGCAGAGATCGATGTTCTCCGCGATTTCCTCGACGACAACACCAGCCGGTACCCCCGGACCCGCCACGATGAGCGGCACCCGAATCGCCGGGGCTTATACGCCGGGCGCAGGGCTACCGCGATCGTGGGCGATCAGCGGCTCGCGGCCGTGAGTTGTCAGAGCAGTGTCGAGTAGCCGCCGTCCAGCGGAATCGCGGTCCCTGTCAGGAAATCAGACGCCGCACTGGCCAGGAACACCGCGATTCCCGCGAAGTCGTCGATGTGGCCCCAGCGCCCGGCCGGCGTGCCGGCGAGCACGCGCTCGTCAAGGCCGGGGATCTCCTTGCGCCCTCGGCGCGTGAGATCGGTATCGACCCAGCCCGGCAGCACCGCGTTGACCTGGATGTTGTCCGGCGCCCAGGTCACGGCCAGCGACTTCGTCAGCTGCACGACACCGCCCTTGCTCGCGCCGTACACGGGCCCGAACGACGCGCCGAAGATTGACAACATGGAACCGACATTGATGATCTTGCCAGCGCCCGCGCCTTTCATGTGAGGATAGGCGCTGCGCGAGCACAGAAATGCGCTTGTCAGGTTGGTATCGAGCACGCGCCGCCACTCATCAAGCGAGAGATTCTGCGCCGGCTTGCGGATGTTGATCCCCGCGTTGTTGACCAGAACGTCGAGACGCCCTCGCCACGCGACCGTTTCACCGACCATCGCGTCGACTGATTTCTCGTCGGCGACGTCCACGCCGATGGCAAGGGCATCGGCGCCCAGCGCCTGGAGCTCGCGAACCGCCGCATTCGACTTCTCCGCATTGCGCGCCGCGACGACGACGCTCGCCCCGGCACTGGCGAGACCCCGGGCCATGCCCAATCCGATCCCGCCATTGCCGCCGGTGACGATGGCGACTCGGCCGCGCAGGTCGAATAACGCGCTCATCGAGTACCCTCCCTGTGGGTATTGCCCCGGATTGTACGGCCCCGAGCGGCCCGCCGGCCGATGAGAAGTGCGGCGCGACAATCCACAATGCGCATCCGACTCTTCGGGAGGGGACCCGTGAAAGTCGTCGTTCACCGCAATATCGGTTACCCCGAAGGCCGGATTACCGGAGAGGATCGAATCGAGACCATCGAGCGACAGTCAATGTGCGAGGAAATCGCGCTTGTACGACGACACGATCCTGGTTATCCCGCAGCGCCGGCCGGCCGTCCGAAAAACATCTGCTGCAACCTTTTCGGCCCCATGACACGGGCGAATTCATGCAACAAGCAGTAGTTGAATATCAGCACGACTAAGACGAGTTGAATCGCCCAGAAGTGGGGCCATACCATTTCCGCTAACAACTTCTCGTTGCCCGCCACAAAGCCACCCGCCTCTTTCCAGAAATCGACGAGGCGTTCCAGATAATGGATCACAATGGCTGCCAGAACGTAGATCACGGTCTTCCACACGACGTTGTAGGCGAGCGGTTTGTCAGGGTAGCGGTTGATGACCGGCAACATGTCCGCGATCAGCACCGCCTTGCCCAGGACGAGAGAGCCGACTGCTACTTGTGCCGGCGCGCTAACCGGAATCCCGGTCCCCTTCAACATCAGCACACGCACAAGCGCAACCAGGCTCAGAGTAATGAGGAAGAAGATCGTCGGCGGAACCATCGCAAAGAATTCTTCCTTCAATTTCTCGGATAGTTTGCTCATGTCGCCCCTGTCAAGATCGGCGATTCTGCTCAACCGTAAGGAGTGTTGATACGTAGTGTCTGGCACCGCCAGGTATTCGTCAAACGTCCGCTTCGGCGCCCCCGAATGTCGGCTACCCGGCGGCTCAACGGACCGCTCAGGGTCGTAAACGATGCCGTGATTCCATGGCGTGGCGCCGGCGAGCAGAATGGAAGTGTTTCCGCCGCCCCCATCGACTTACCAGCCTTGGACCGAAGGAGTCTCATGAAAGCAAGAACGCTCGCTCGACGGTTATCCGGACTTGGTTTGGCCGCCCTGCTGATTGCGGGCGCGGCGTCCGCCGCCGAAGTGCACGTGATGATCTCGGCCGGCTTTTACGGAGTCTTTTCCGAGCTTGGCCCGGCTTTCGAGCGCGCAACCGGCCACCGCCTGGTCACGACGCGCGGCCCGTCGATGGGCGACTCGCCGGAGGCCATTCCCGCCCGCCTCGTGCGCGGTGAGACCGCTGATGTCGTGATCATGGATGGAGGCTCTGCCGATGAGCTCGGCAGGAGAGGATTCGTGCGCACCGACAGCAAGGTCGAGCTCGCCCGCTCGCAGATCGGCATGGTGGTGCGCAACGGGGCCGCGACGCCGGATATCAGTAGCGTCGAGGCGTTCCGCAGCACGCTGCTTGCGGCGAAGTCCATCGCGTACTCGGACAGCGGCAGCGGCACCTATCTGTCCAACACGCTGTTCGCGAAGCTCGGCGTCGCCGACCAGGTGGCAGGCAAGAGTCGAAAGGTGCGTGGGCCGCCGTCCGGCGAGCCGGTGGCCGCCGTCGTCGCGCGTGGCGACGCGGAGATCGGCTTTCAGCAGGTCAGCGAGCTCATACACGTCCCCGGGGTCGCGTTCGTCGGCGCGATTCCGTCCGAGCTTCAGCCGGTGTTCTTTTTCGTGGGAGCGATCACCAGTACCGCCCGGCAGCCGGAGGCGGCCCGTGCGCTGATCCGCTTTCTCGCATCGCCCGAGGCGGCGCCGACGATCTTGAAGGCCGGGCTGACGCCAATCCCGGGACGGTAATTCGCGCAACCCGGCAATCTCGAATGCACGCTCGGTCCCGCGAAAATGGCGTCTGACAACG
>Ga0209048_10000738_pt1 | contig 34652 bp, 28 predicted proteins | sample FrelakmetCRP12CR_FD_187146 | JGI IMG/M metagenome (GOLD analysis project Ga0209048, IMG submission 187146) | Freshwater lake sediment microbial communities from the University of Notre Dame, USA, for methane emissions studies - CRP12 CR (SPAdes)... | ecosystem: Environmental > Aquatic >...
GTTCATGTGCACCGTCGGCACGTAGGGGTTTCGCGGGTGCAGCACGAGCGAGACACCCATCGCCTCGAACGGCGCGCCGGCCAGGTGCGCGCGATGCTCGGTCGCCGAAGGCGGTAGCGAGCCTCCCTTCACGTGGCTGTAGTTGCAGCCGCCGCGCTCGAGCAACTCGCCCTGCTCGACCAGACGCGACACGCCGCTTCCCTCGAGACGCCCTCCGGGTTCGCGCGTCCAGCCGTCGCTGACGAATGGTGCGACTTCCTCGGCCTGCATCGCCGCGACGACGCTCCCCTGCAGCTCGAGCAGGTAGCTGCGCACCGCGTCAATATTCATGGCTCGAACCTGATTGGCGCCGCCAGATGCGGCCGCATGCCGATGCGCGTGACGTACTCGCGCGCGATTTCGGCCATGTCAGCGTTACGGTCGCCACTCAGCATCAGGAAGCGCTCGATACCGACTTCGCGCCGCGGGTAGTCGAAGAATGCGAGGGCAAGCGGCACCTTGGCTTCGAGCGCGAGGTGATAAAAGGCGGAGCGCCAGCCCTCGGTCAGGCGGCGCGTGCCTTCCGGCGCGAGCGCGAGCCAGAGGAAACGCCCGTCGGCGCGCGCGGCCTTCAGTGCCTCGGCCATCTGGCCGACGATGCCGTTGGCCGCGCGGCGATCCACCGGCGCGGCGCCGCGCCAGTGCATCCAGCGGCCGAACAGCGGTATCCGCAGCACGCTGTCCTTGACCCAGAACGTGACCGGGATGCCGATCGCCCATTTGGCGAAGATGCCGACCACCGCGTCCCAGTTCGACGTATGCGGATAGATGATCGCGACACCCTGCGGCGCCGGCAGACCGTCGAACCGGACCCGCCAGCCCGCTACCCGCATTGCTGCCCGCGCCAGCGCGCTGCCTTCGAACTGGATCACGCGCTCAGCCACCTCCATCGTCGTTCCCGCTCAACGCCGGCTGGCACGAAAGCCGATGTCGCTGCGGTACTGGGCACCGTCGAATCGGATCGAGCCGACCGCCCGGTACGCGCGATGCTGCGCCAGCTTCACCGAATCGCCGAGCGCGGTGACGCAGAGCACCCGCCCACCCGCCGTCACCGTCTGACCATTGCGATGGGCCGTTCCGGCGTGAAACACCATCAGCTCGTCGCTGTCGGGCGGCAGGCCGCTGATCGGATCGCCCTGGCGCGGTGTCTGCGGATAGCCTGCAGCCGCCATCACGACGCCGAGCGCAACGCGCCGATCCCACTGCAGCTCGACCTGGTCGAGCGTGCCGTCGGTGGCGTGCATCAGCACGTCGAACAGGTCGCTCTTGAGGCGCAGCAGGATCGGCTGCGCCTCGGGGTCGCCCAGGCGCGTGTTGAACTCGAGCGTCTTGACCTGCCCGGACGCGTCGATCATCAGCCCGGCGTAGAGGAAGCCGGTGAACGGCGCGCCGTCGGACGCCATGCCGGCGATCGTCGGCTGGATGATCTCGTGCATCACCTTGGCGTGGACGTTGGGCGTCACGACCGGCGCCGGTGAGTACGCGCCCATGCCGCCGGTATTGGGCCCGAGGTCGCCGTCGAGCAGGCGCTTGTGGTCCTGGCTCGTGGCCAGCGAAAGCACGTTCCGACCATCGCACAGCACGATGAAACTCGCTTCCTCGCCCTCGAGGAACTCTTCGATCACGACGCGCGGCACGACGTCATCGCGCCGCCGGCCGACGCTCTCCACGGCAAGCATACGGGCAATGGCCTCATGCGCCTGGTCCGTCGTCGTCGCGACGACGACGCCCTTGCCCGCGGCCAGGCCATCGGCCTTGACGACGATAGGCGCGCCGTGGCGATCGACGTGTTCGTGCGCTGCCTCGACATCGGTGAAGCTCGCGTACAGCGCCGTCGGAATGCCGCGGCGCTGCATGAAATCCTTTGCGAAAGACTTCGAGCTCTCGAGCTGTGCGGCAGCGCGCGTCGGCCCGAAGATGCGCAAGCCGCGCGAGCGGAACTCGTCGACCACGCCGGCTGCGAGCGCTGCCTCTGGGCCGACGACGCTGAGCGCCACCTTCTCCGCCTGCGCGAAATCGGCCAGTGCGCGCACCTCGCTGATCGCCACGTTCTGCAGCCGCGGATCGCGCGCCGTACCGCCGTTGCCCGGCGCGACGAACACCTTCTGCACCCGCGGCGAGGCAGCGAGCTTCCACGCCAACGCGTGCTCGCGGCCACCGGAGCCGATCACGAGTACCTTCATTCTGATCGCCTCCGCCAAGCCAGACAGGGTGCCGCGCACGGGGGTCGGCGATCCCGGCGAGTTCGCGCTTCGATCCCCGCTCCGCGGGGCCCCTCTTTCGCGCTCACTCTGGTCGCCTCCGCAAAGCCAAACAGGGCCATGCGCACTGGGCGTCGGCGATCCCGGCGAGTTCGCGCTTCGATCCCCGCTCCGCGGGGCCCCTCTTTCGCGCTCACTCGCCGACTTCCGCGTTGTGGTACACGTCCTGCACGTCGTCGAGGTCTTCGATTACGTCGAGCAGCTTCTGCATCCTGAGCGCGTCTTCGCCGGCGAGCGCCACCATGTTCTCGGGCCGCATCGTTACCTCGGCCAGTTCGGGCTTCAGGCCCGCGGCCTCCAGCGCTGCCTTCACGGCCTCGAAATCGGGCACCGCGCAGAGCACCTCGATCGCACCGTCGTCGTCGCTCAGCACGTCCTCGGCGCCAGCATCGAGCGCCACTTCCATCACCTTGTCCTCGCTCGTTCCCGGCGCGAACACGAGCTGCCCGCAGTGCTTGAACTGGAACGCGACCGAGCCCTCGGTGCCGAGATTGCCGCCGTACTTGCTGAAGGCGTGCCGCACCTCGGCCACGGTACGCACCCGGTTGTCGGTCATGCAGTCGACGATGACGGCCGCACCTCCGATGCCGTAGCCCTCGTAGCGGATCTCCTCGTAGCTCACGCCCTCGAGGCTGCCGGTTGCCTTGTCGATGTTCTTCCTGATCGTGTCGGCCGGCATGTTGGCCGCCTTGGCCTTGTCGACCGCCAATCGCAACCGCGGGTTCATCGCCAGGTCGCCGCCGCCCTGGCGTGCCGCGACCATGATCTCTCGGATCACTCGCGTCCAGATACGGTTGCGCTTCTCGTCCTGGCGCCCCTTGCGGTGCTGGATGTTGGCCCACTTGGAATGTCCGGCCATGTCGTGGTGAGTTCCTGCTGGCAGGTCCGGCGCGGCGTGCCGGCTGCTGGGTTTGTCGGGATCGAGGGCGATTTTACGTGTCGCCCGAGGTGCACACGACAGCCGAGCCGATTCCTCCCGCCGGGCGCCGCAATTCCGAGCGCCTCGCGCACGCGAAGCCTCAGATGATCTCGAAGTAGCGCCTCATCTCCCAGTCGGTCACGCCGTCGAGCCACTGCCGCCACTCCCATTCGCGGGTGGCGGCGAAGTGGTCGACGAAGTCGTCGCCCAGCCAGTCGCGCGCGATGGCCGACAGCCTGAAGGCGCGCGTCGTCTCGATCAGCGTCCGCGGTGCGCGCGGGACGTTCTCGGCACCCTGGTTGGTTCCTGTGATCGGCGGCTGCGTCAGCGCCAGCCCCATTTCGACCCCATGCAGTCCGGCGGCGATCACCGCGGCCATCGCGAGGTAGGGGTTGATGTCGGCGCCGGGGCAGCGCGTCTCCAGCCGCGTCGCTTTCGGGCTGGCCGAGATCACGCGAAAGCTCGCGGTGCGGTTGTCGATGCCCCAGGTCGGCTTGACCGGCGCCCAGAAGCCGTCGACCAGGCGCTTGTAGCTGTTGATCGTGGGCCAGAACATGGGCGCGAATTCCATCAGGCAGGCCACCTGCCCGGCGAGGTAGCTCTCGAACAGCTTGCTCATCGAGCGCTTGTGCGTCGCGTCATAGAACAGGTTCGCCCTTCCATCGGACAGGCTCTGGTGGATGTGCCCGCTGCAGCCCGGCAGCGTCGGGTTCCACTTCGCCATGAAGCTCGGCATGATGCCAAAGCGCGCGCCGATCTCCTTCGCGCCGGTCTTGAACAGGATCGCGCGGTCGGCCTGCTCCAGCGCCTCGCTGAAGACGATCGCCGCTTCGTACACACCGGGTCCGGTCTCGGTGTGTAGGCCCTCGATCGGTACGCCGAAAGCGAGCATGTCGTCCATCAGCGCATTGAAGTAGCCGCGGTTCGCGTTCGTGCGCAGCAGCGAGTAGCCGAACATTCCCGGCGTCAGCGGCGTCGGGCCGACGCCCTTCTTGTCGGCCCAACTCTGCGGCGTCTCGAGGAAGTTGAACCACTCGAACTCCATGCCGCACATCGGCTGGAAGCCCAGCTTCGTGGCGCGCTTCAACACGCGCTTGAGGGTCTGGCGCGGGCAAGCGCCGTGCGGGCTGCCGTCGGCGTTGACGAACTCGCCGAGGAAGAACGGTACGCCGTCGTCCCACGGCACGTGTCGCATCGTCGCCAGGTCGAGCCTCGCCAGAGCGTCCGGAAAGCCGTGCTGCCAGCCGGTGAGCGTGGTGTTGTCGTAGCACTGGTCGCCCGAGTCCCAGCCGAACACGACGTCGCAGAAGCCGAAGCCGCCGTCGGGGTGTGGCGCCGCCGCGCCGAGGAACTTGTCCCGGTGCAGCATCTTGCCGCGCAGCACGCCGTCGATGTCGCTGCAAGCGACCTTGACCCGGGTCGCACCGGACTTGCGGATCGCCTCGACGGCGGGGTGTTCCTTTCGGGTCGCCATGGCGCCGGTTCCTACGGGTTCTCGCCGTTGGCGAGTCTCTGGTTGACATCCGCGATGACGGCGGGCAGGTCCCGCAGGTCGTCGATCACGTAGTGCGCACCGCTCTCGGTGACCAGCTTCTCCTTCGACGCGTGCTCCCTTGCCTGCAGTTCGCGGGCGCTCATCTTGCGAACCGCGTCCCAGCTGTCGGCGACGTAGTTGCTCCACTTCGAGACGCCGACCCGCCAGCATAGCGGCGCGCCCTCGCCTGCGCCTGACACGGTGTCGTCGACCTTGATCGTGCGGCGCATCGCATTCTCGATGTTGTAGACGCCCATGCGTTCGAGGTTCTTGATCACCATGTACGGCGTCGGGCGCGGCATCTCGACCTCGTCGCCTGCGCACGACGCATCGGGAACGAAGCCTTGCGTCGCCGCCCCGGCGAGCAGCACATCGAGCATGGCGCGCGTGAAACCCGTCGTCACGCCGATCTTGATGCCCTGCTGCTGCAGGGCGCGCACGAGTTCGCCGACACCCGGCAGAAGCTCGTGATAATTGCCCTTGCGCAGCAGCTCGAGCTGGGTCGGAACGAAGTCGGCGAACATCGCGTCAACGTCGCCCTGGTTGGGTTCGCGCCCGAACCTGGCGGCGAAGCGTTCGCGCACCGAGGCGATCTGCGTGATCGCCCTGATGTGCAGATCCTTGCGCAGGCCCATCGGCGCGCGCGCCTCGGGCATCGTGATCTCGACGCCGTAGTCCTTGAACACCTGCACGAAGACGATCGCCGGCGCGTCGACATAGCGATCCATCGTCGTTCCCGAGCAGTCCAGCATCACGTAGGCGACGTTTCGCTCGGTGTTCTCGTCGTCGAACCTGCGCTGCTGTGCGGCGGCATGGCGGATGTCGTCGGGGACGCGGCCGACGCTCGAGAGGCGGGAACGAACGGACTCGGTCATGCTGACTCCGGTAAGTGGGATCGTGGGGATTTGGAAAGTTCTGGAGGCGCGCGCTCAGCGCGCCGGCGCGCCACTGGCGATGCCCATCTCGCGCATCGTGTCGGCCACCGCGTCGACGGCCTGGCGCATCTCGTTGCGGCCGATCGCGCCTATGCAGCCGACGCGGAAGGTCTCGAGCTGCGTCAACTTGCCCGGGTAGAGGACGAAGCCGCGCGCCTTGGCCGCTTCGTAGAAGCGCTTGAAGTCGTACGCCGGGTCGGCCGGCGCGTGGAAAGTGACGATGATCGGCGCCTGCAGCTCGGGCTTGAGGAACGGCTCGAACCCCAGGCGCGCCATGCCATCGACGAGCGTGTGGCAGTTGTCGCTGTAGCGCGCGAGGCGCGCCGGCTGCCCGCCCTCCTCGACGAACTGCGCCACCGCCTCGGCGAGCGCGACCATCACGTGCGTCGGCGGCGTGAAGCGCCACTGTCCGGTTCGCTCCATGTATTGGTACTGGTCGTGCAGGTCCATCGCCAGGCTCTGGCTGTTGCCCGCGCAGTCGCCCACGATCGCCTTGCGCAACAGCACGAAACCCATTCCGGGAACGCCCTCGAGGCACTTTCCGCTCGCGGCGACGAGTGCGTCAAAGCGCATCCGGCGCGCGTCGATGGGCAAGGCGCCGAAGCTCGACATCGCATCGACGATCAGGCCGCGGCCGGCGCGCTCGCAGACCGCGGCGACCTCGGCGAACGGATTGAGCACGCCGGTGCCCGTCTCGCAGTGGATCAGGATCACATGCGTGATCGAAGCGTCTTCAGCCAGCTTGGCGGCGAGCGCCGCCGCCGACACCGGCTCGTCCTCGGCGAAAGCCAGCACCGTCGCGCGCCGGCCCATCATCTGCGTCAGCTTCGCCGCGCGCTTGCAATAGGCGCCGTTGTCGAGCACCAGCACATGCCCGCCGCTGGGAACGACGGTGGCCACCGCCGCCTCGACGCTGAAGGTGCCGCTGCCCTGCAACGGCACCACGACATGCGTCTCCTGGCCGTGGACGATGTCGAGCAGCTGCGAACGCAAGCGCGCCGTCACCGCGTTGAAGTTCGCGTCCCACGAGCCCCAGTCGCGCAGCATCGCGAGCTTGGTGCGCAGCGTCGTCGTCAGCGGTCCGGGGGTGAGCAGGATGGGGTCGCGGTCCATGGTCGTCGCTGTCCTTGAGTCTTACGCTTCGCGTCCGGGCTGCGCCTTCAACACCGTTACTGCGCGCTCGATGAAGGCTCGATCCGCCACGTCCTTGTCGCGCATCGACTGCTTCGTCGGCAGCAAGCCTTCGAGATTCACCGCCTTCACCGGAACGCCTTCGAGGTCGATCGTCTCGGCGTATCGGCGCAACGTGTCGAAAGTCTGTCCGTTGGCATCGAGCATGATGTCGACGACAAAGGCGTCGGCGACCCGGATGTTCTCGCCCTCCTCGAACCAATCAGGCTCGAGGTCCTTGGCCACCCGATCCGGCAAGATCATCAAGGCATCCTTGATGCGCTGGCCAGACTCGACCGTCGCCCGCGCCAGCACATCGATGTCGGTCGTCGCGCGCTGGTAGCCGTGCGCGGCAAGCGCGTAGCCGCCGATCAACAGGTAGTCCACACCGTGCTCGTTCAGAGACCGCTGCAGCAGCTTCAGGTCGTCCAGCGTGGCGGGGCGAGTGAATTCGTCCATCACCGGCGCTTCAGGGCCACAGCAACCATGCCGCGAACGAGACAGTCGAGTTCGTGGCGGTTCGCCTCTTCGTGCGACTTGATTCGATACACGCCCTTGGGCACGAACGTCGTCGGCGCCAGGCGGGCCATGACTTCGTTGAATCGCGCGCCTTTGGCCAGCAGCAGGCCGCTGGCCTTCTCGACCCTCTCAGCTTCACGTCTCTTGCCCACCCGCTGCACCGCAGACCTCCAACGACAAGACCAAGATCAATGTTAGCGCGGCGCAGTCGGCCGCCACGCCTGCGTACGCCTTGCCACCCACGAGCCGAGCAGCAGGAAGACCAGCGTCGCGACGCTGGACGCGGCAGCGATCAGCACCGCCATCGCCGCGGCGGCGCCAGTGTCGCCGGCTTCGTCGAGGTTGAGGATCGCGATCGACGCGACCTTGGTCTCGGGCGAATAGAGGAAGACGACGGCCGAGATCGTCGTCATCGCGTTGATGAAGAAGTAGCGCGCGATGTCCACCAGCGCCGGCGTGCAGATCGGCAGCGTGACGCGCCAGAAGGTCCTGTAGAACGGCACCTTCAGCGACGCCGAGACGGCCTCGAACTCGGCGTCGAGAGACTTCAGCGCGGTCACCGCAGTCAGGTGGCCCGTGGTATAGAAGTGCACGATCGTGCAGACGATCAGCAGCGCGATCGTGTGGTACAGCGCGTTCAGCGGATTCGCAGGCGCGTTGAAGAAGAAGATGTAGCCCAGGCCGAGAACGAGCCCGGGCACCGCCATCGGCAGCATCGCGAGCAGGCGAACGAGCGTGCGCACCGGCGCCAGGCCGCGTGTCTTCTCGAGCAGGTAGGCGCCGACGAAGACGAGCGCCGTGCCCAGGCTCGCCGTACCGGCGGCGACCTTCAGGCTGTTGACGAACGCCGCGCCGACTTCGCCATCGACGAGCCCGAGTCTGTAGTGGCGCAAGCTGGGCGCGAGGTTGTACGGCCAGAACGTCGCGAACGACGCGAACACCGCCATGCCGAGCATCGCGAACATCAGCAGCGCGACGCCGCCGCAATACGCCGTCATCAGCGCATCGAACCCGCGCGCCGGCCGCGGCGAATACGCAACGGCGCGCGCGCTGAGCATCGCCATCTGCTTGCGCTGCACGAAGTGGTCGATGCTGAAGGTCAGCACCGCGGGCGCGAGCAGCAGCAGCGCGACGACCGCGCCCTTCTGGAAGTCCTGCTGCCCGATGACGAGCTTGAACACGTCGGTGGCGAGCACGTTGAAGTCGCCGCCGATCACCTTCGGGACGCCGAAGTCGGTGATCACCAGCGTGAACGTCACGAGGCTCGCCGAGATCAACCCGTACTTCGCGCCAGGCAGCGTGATGGTGCGGAACTTGCGCCGCGCGCTCGTTCCCATCGCATCGGCCGCCTCGTACAGGCGTGCGTCCGAGAGCGTCAGCGCGGTGATCAGGATCATCAGCGTGTGCGGAAAGACCGAGAAGATCTCGGCCAACACGATCCCCGGCGCGCCGTAGATCTGCGCGACGCCAAGCGCCGTCAGCCAGCTCTTGAAGACACCCTGGTTGCCGAACCAGTAGATCAGCGAGATCGCCGAGAGCAGCGAAGGCGCGAGCAGCGGAATGAGCGCGACGGTGCGCAGCATTGCCTTGGCCGGCATGCAACTTCGCGTCAGCGCGTAGGCGAAGCCGAACGCGAGCGGCACGGCCGCGAGCGTGACCACCACCGAGACCCAGACGCTGTTCCACAACGAAGTCAACAGCGCCGGCGTCTGTGCGTAGGCGATGAAATTCGAGAAGCCGACGAAGCGCTCGTCGCGATCCTGCATCGCCTGCAACAGGATCGTCGCCAGCGGGGCGGCGAGGAACGCGAGCAGCGCCAGCGCGACGACGGCGAGCGCGCCGTGCGCGATGCGTTCGCTCCAGTGCACGCGCTGCTTGACCGAAGACGTCGCGCCAAGCCAGGCCGCCCTCGCTGCCATCAGAAGAGTCTCATGCGCTCGGGCAGCAGACGCATCGGCAGCCGCCCGCCGACATCGAGTTGCCGCTCGGCCAGGAAGTTCAACGACAGATAGACCGTGAGGCTGTGCTCGCCCAGGTCACCCGATTTCACGCGCACCAGGCAGTACGAGCCGAGGAACTCGATCTTGTCGATCTCGGCGTCGAACACGTTCGAGTCGCCGGGTGCGAGCGGCCGCGCGAGTACGTCTTCGGGACGCAGGTAGACCGTCGCCGCTTGCCCGGGCTTGCCTTCGTGCGGGCACGCGAAGCTGCGCGTGCCTATACGAACGCGCCCAGCGGCTTCCAGCGTCACTGGTATCGCGTTGACGCGACCGACGAAATCGGCGACGAATGGTGACGCTGGGTCGCGATAGATCGCGAGCGGCGTGCCGACCTGCTCGATCACGCCCTGGTTCATCACGACAATGCGGTCGGCGACGGTGAGCGCTTCTTCCTGGTCGTGCGTGACCATGACCGTCGTCACGCCGAGCTTGCGCTGCAGGCTGCGTATCTCGCGCCGCAGGTGAACGCGGACGATGGCGTCGAGCGCGGACAGCGGCTCGTCGAGCAGCAGCAACCCCGGCGACGTGGCCAGAGCCCGCGCCAGCGCGATGCGCTGCTGTTGCCCGCCCGAGAGCTGCGCCGGGTACTTGGCCTCGCTGCCGGGCAGGCCGACGAGCTTGAGCAATTCGGTGACGCGCGCCCTCGCCTGCGCCTTGGGCAGCTTGCGGTTGACCAGGCCATACGCCACGTTGTCGGCGACCGAGAGGTTCGGGAACAGCGCGTACGACTGGAACACGATGCCGTAGTCGCGTTCGGCCGGCGGCAGCGTCGAGATGTCGCGGCCGGCGAGTTCGATGCGCCCGGCGGTCTGCACTTCGAGCCCGGCGATGACGCGCAGCAGCGTCGTCTTGCCGCAGCCCGACGGACCGAGGAAGCAGACGAATTCGCCCTGCGCGATGTCGAGATCGATCTTCGCGAGCGCGGTGAAGTTGCCGAAATCCTTGCGGATTCCGGCCAACCTTAGGTACGTCGGGCTCACTCGCGCAGCACTACTTCTTCGGTTCGCTCTTTGCGTCGTAGCGCTTGTTCCACTCGGCGAGGATGCGCTCACGGTTGTCGGCGGCCCAGGAGAAGTCCATCTTCACCAGCCGTGCCTCGTAGTCCTTCGGCACGTTGGGCAGCGGTGGCGCGAGACCGGGTTGCGCGGTGATTGCGAAGTTCTTGCCGTAGAGCATCATCGCGTCCTTGCTCGACGCCCAGTCGGCAAGCTTCTTAGCCGCGTCGAGGTGCTTGGTCCCCTTGTGGATCGCGAACGCCTCGAGGTCCCAGCCCAGTCCTTCCTTCGGGAAGACGAGGTCGATCGGCGCACCCTTGGCCTTGTTGGTATTGCCGCGGTACTCGAACGAGATGCCGAGCACGAACTCGCCCGATCCCGCCATGTTGCACGGCTTGGAGCCCGAGTGCGTGTATTGCGCGATGTTCTCGTGCAGCGCGTCCATGTACTTCCAGCCGCCGCCCTTGCCGCCATCGTCGCCCCACAGCGTGAGCCAGGCCGTGACGTCGAAGAAGCCGGTGCCCGAAGATGCCGGATTGGGCATCACGATCTGGCCCTTGTAGACGGGCTTGGTCAGGTCCTTCCAGGTCTCGGGCTTGGGGATGTTGCGCTTCTGCGCCTCGACCGTGTTGAAGCAGACCGTCGCGCCCCAGACGTCCATGCCGAACCAGGCCGGCGGATTGGCCTTGTCGCGGTACTGGCTCATGATGCCGTCGAGGTTCAGCGGCGCGTAGGGGACGAGCATGTCGTTCTTCTTCAGCAACGCCAGGCTGGACGCGGCGACGCCCATCACCACGTCGGCCTGCGGGTTGGCCTTCTCGGCGAGCAGCTTGGCCGTGATCACGCCGGTGGAGTCGCGAACCCATTTGAGCTCGATGTCGGGATAGGCCTTGTTGAAGCCCTCCTGGTAGGCCTTCAACTGGTCGGTTTCGAGCGCGGTGTAGACCAGCAGCGTCGTCTTCTGCGCCGAGGCGCCGGCGGCAAAGGCGAGCAGCGAGGCAAGTGCGAGGGTCTTCAGGGCAGGCAAGGGGCGCATCATGATCTCCTGGAGGTGGTAGGGGTCGGCATCCGCACGCAGTGTGCGGCAGATTCGTGACAGGCGCATTGCGGACAATCCATGAGACTGTCAAGCGTGGTTTGCCTATTGTCGATAATCGTGCGCACCGCTCCAATGCGGCGATGAAGGGTACGACCGGCACCATGCTGGCGATGCAAGCAAGCGATCCGCGCGATGATCGAGACGTGGCCAGTACGCGCACCCGAAACCTCCGGCGCCTGGCCCGAGCTTGCGTTGCGAGCGGTCGCTTGGTCGGAATGACGTGCTGCACCTGCTGAACTTGCTTGCGGCGGTCGCCCTGCTCGTCTGGGGCACGTACATCGTTCGCACCGGAATCCTGCGCGTGTTCGGCGAGAACCTGCGCGAGGTGCTCGCCGCCAGCGTGCGCAACCGCTGGCTCGCCGCCGGCGCCGGAATGACGGTGACCGGGCTGGTGCAGTCGAGCACGGCGACGTGCCTGATCGTCGCTTCGTTCGTCGGCCAGGGGCTGATCGATACCGCTCCCGCGCTCGCGGTGATGCTCGGCGCCGATGTCGGCACCGCGCTGATGACGGTCGTGTTCTCGTTCGACCTGTCGTGGCTTTCGCCGCTGCTGATCTTCGGCGGCGTCGTCGTCTTCGTGACCCGCGAGAGCACCACCGCCGGGCGCCTGGGCCGGGTGGCGATCGGCCTTGGACTGATCACGCTGGCGCTGCAGCTGATCGTCGCCGCCACGCGCCCGCTCACCGCGTCGCCCGCGGTGCAGGCGCTGCTGGCGGCGATGCCCAACGAGGTGATGCTCGAGATCCTGGTCGGGGCGCTGCTGACGGTGCTCTCGTATTCCAGCCTGGCGATCGTGCTGCTCACCGCCACGCTCGCGGCGTCGCAGATGGTGCCGGTCCCCGTCGGCCTTGGCCTCGTGCTCGGCGCCAACCTCGGCGGCGGCGTGCTCGCCTGGCTGGCGACTTCGGGCTCGAAGGTGCAGGCGCGCCGTGTCCCGCTCGGCAACCTGCTCTTCAAGCTGGTCGGCTGCGCCGCGATGGTGCCACTGCTGCCCTACGCCATGGCCTGGTTCGCGACACTCGCGCTGCAGCCGCACGCCCAGGTGGTCGGCTTTCACCTGCTGTTCAACGCGACACTGGCGCTGCTGTTCATCGGTCTCGTGACGCCGATGGCGCGCCGCGTCGACCGCTGGCTCGCGGCACCCGCGCCTACAGGCACCGAGCGCCCGAACCATCTCGACCCGATGGCGCTGGACACACCGTCGCTCGCGATGAGCTGCGCGGCGCGCGAGGCGCTGCACCAGGCAGACATCGTCGAGACGATGCTGCGCGGCATGCTCACGGTGATCCGCGCCGACGACGTCGCGCTCGGGCAGAAGCTGCGCAAGATGGACGACACGGTCGACGAGCTTTATTCGGCGATCAAGTACTACCTGACCAAGATCTCGCGCGAGGCGCTCTCCGAGCGCGAAGGCCAGCGTTGGGCCGACATCGTCTCGTTCACGATCAACATGGAGCAGATCGGCGACATCATCGAGCGCGTGCTGCTGGACGTCGAGGAGAAGAAGATCCGACGCGGCCTGCGCTTTTCCGAGGCCGGAATGGCCGAGGTGTGCCACCTGCACGAGAGGCTGCTCTCGAACCTGCGCCTGGGGATGAGCGTGTTCCTCGACGGCCGGGTGCGCGACGCGCACCGGTTGCTGCAGCAGAAGGCCGAGTTCCGCGACCTCGAGCGCGAGTACGCCAACGCTCACCTCGCCCGGCTGAGCGAGAACACGCCGCAGAGCATCGAGACGAGTTCGCTCCATATCGACCTGCTGAGCGACCTCAAGCGCATCAACTCGCACATCTGCTCGATCGCCTACCCGATCCTCGAACAGGCAGGCGCGTTGACACCGACCCGCATCAAGCAGGGTATGCAGTTCGAGGAAAGCCGCCTGCGTGGCAGCACGCGACCTGCATCGCTCGATGACTGAGCGGGTGCGCCGCGGCCAGGGCCAGTCCGACCGCCGGCTCGGCGGACCGCGGGCCCGCCGCCACTGCACGCTACCCGACGCGGCCGCCGGGGCATGACACTGACCTGGCCCATCGTCGCCGCCGTACTGTTCGCCGCGCTGCTGCACGCGTCGTGGAACGCGCTGATCAAGTCAGGCCACGACACGTCGCTCGACACCGCGCTCATCCATGTGATGGGCTGCTTCGTCGCCGTACCGCTGGTGCTCTGGGTCGGGCTCCCGGTGCCGGCAGCGTGGCCGTGGATCGCCGCCTCGCTCGTGATCCACATCGGCTACTACATCGCGCTCGCGGGTGCCTACCACCACGGCGACCTCGGGCTCACCTACCCGATCATGCGCGGCCTCGGGCCGCTGCTGGTGGCGGTGATCCTGAGCCTGAGCGGCGGCGCGATCATCGACGAGAAGCTCCCGCTCGCGACGCTGCTTGGTGTCGTAGGAATCAGTGGCGGTGTGCTGCTGGTGGGCATGTCGCGTGTAGCGGGCGGCAGTCACCGGCGCGCACTGCAGTTCGCGCTCCTCAACGCCGCGATCATCGCCACCTATACGATCGTCGATGGGATCGGCGTGCGCACCAGCGGCAACGCGCTGCAGTACGTGGCGCTGCTGTTCATGCTTGACGGGCTGCCGTACTTCCTGCTCGTGATGCACGGGCGCGGCAAGGCCGAGCGACCTGCGGCGTGGGCGCACATGCGCAAGCGCTGGCCGCTCGCGCTGCTGGGCACGCTGGCGTCGCTCAGCGCGTACGCCATCGCGCTGTGGGCGATGACGCGCGCACCGGTGGCCGCCATCGCGGCGCTGCGCGAGACTTCGGTGCTCTTTGCCGCCCTGATCGGCACGCGCCTGCTGAAGGAACCCTTCGGCGCGCGCAGAGCGGCGGGAACGCTGTGCATCGTCGGCGGCGTGGTGGCGCTGCGCCTGGCGCAGGCTTGAAGTGACCGCCCCAAGCTCTCTTCGTTCGCGCCCCTCGAGGGGCCGGGCCGGGACATGAACAGTCCAGTGGGCGGTTTGTGCCTGGCGAGGGGCTGGGCGGCGAGCCCAGCGCGGTCTGCAATGCCTCGGTCGGCTTGGGACGGCCCGGCGCTCGACTGAAATCGGAGAAACCGAATGCAACTCCAAACCCAGGCTCGCATCGTCATCGTCGGCGGCGGCATCGTCGGCTGCTCCACCGCCTACCACCTGGCCAAGCTCGGCCACACCGACGTGCTGCTGCTCGAACAGGGCCAGCTCACCTGCGGCACCACCTGGCACGCGGCGGGCCTCGTGGGCCAGATGCGGCCCAACCGCAACATGACGCGGATGAGCAAATACGGCATCGAGCTCTACGCGCAGCTCGAAGCCGAGACGGGCCTTGCCACCGGCTGGAAGCAGTGCGGCAGCGTCAACGTCGCAGCCACGCCCGAGCGCATGAAGGTGCTGCGCCGGCAGGCCACGCTGGCGCAGAGCTTCGGCGTCGAGGTAGAGGTGATCAGCGCGCAGCGTGCCGGCGAACTCGTCCCGCCGCTGCGCACCGACGACCTGCACGGCGCGATCTGGATCCCCGGCGACGGCAAGGCCAACCCGGCCGACCTGACGATGTCGTTCGCCAAGGGGGCGCGCAACCGAGGAGTCAAGATAGCCGAGGGCATCGAAGTCACCGGCGTGCTCAGCGAGCCCGGCCGGCACGGACCGACGGTGCGCGGCGTGCGCACCGCATGCAATGGCGAAGTGAGCGACGTGGCGTGCGAGATCCTCGTCAACTGCGGCGGCCAATGGGCACGCCAGTTCGGAGTCCTGGCGGGCGTGAACGTGCCGCTCTACTCCGCCGAGCACTTTTACATCGTCACCGACCGCATAGACGGCGTGCACCCGATGATGCCGGTGATGCGCGACCCCGACGGCTTCATTTACTTCAAGGAGGAAGTCGGCGGCCTGCTGATGGGCGGCTTCGAGCCCAAGGCCAAGCCATGGAGGATCGATCCGATCCCATCGACCTTCCGCTTCGAGCTGCTCGGCGAAGACTGGGACCAGTTCGAGATCCTGATGAAGAACGCGATCCACCGCACGCCGTGCCTGGAGACGGCGAAGGTGAAGATGCTGCTCAACGGTCCCGAGAGCTTCACGCCGGACGGCAACTTCATCCTCGGCGAGGCGCCCGAGATGCGCAACTACTTCGTCGCCGCCGGCTTCAATTCGGCCGGCATCGCCAACGCGGGCGGCGCCGGCAGCCTGATCGCGCAGTGGATCGACGGCGGCGAGGCGCCGCTGGACTTGTGGGACGTCGACATTCGCCGCTTCGGAGCGTTCACCGCCAACCGCAAGGCGCTCTCCGAGCGCACCGGCGAGACGCTCGGCCTGCACTACGCGATGCGCTGGCCGCGACAGGAGCTCGAGACCGCGCGCCCGTTGCGCACCTCACCGTTGTACGACCTACTGGCTGCGCGCGGGGCGGTGTTCGGCAGCAAGAACGGCTGGGAGCGCGCGAACTATTTCAAGCCGCAGGGCGCGCCGCCCGCCGTCCCTGGCCTAGGCCACCCGGACTGGCTGCAGTGGATGCTTGAAGAGCAGCGCGCGACGCGCGAGGCGGTGGCGCTGTACGACCAGACCTCGTTCTCGAAACTGCTGCTGCAGGGCCGCGACGCACTCGCCGTGCTGCAGCGCCTGTGCGCCAACGAGATCGACGTGGCGGTGGACCGCATCGTCTACACCGCGATGCTGAACGAACGCGGCGGTTTCGAGAGCGACCTGACGGTGATCCGCCTGGCGCCGGATCGCTTCCTGATCGTCACCGGCTCGGGGCAGGCAACGCGCGACGCCGACTGGATCGCGCGCCACATCGAGCCGGGCGAACACGCGCAACTGAGCGACGTGAGCGCTGCGTATTGCGTGCTCGGCCTGATGGGCCCGAAGGCGCGCGAGCTTCTGGCGCGGGTGTCGCCCGACGACCTCTCGCCCGAAGCGCTCAAGTTCAGCCACACGCGCGAGATCGACCTCGGCCACGCACGCGTTCGCGCGGCGCGGATGAGCTACGTCGGTGGACCGGGCTTCGAGCTCTACGTGCCGGTGGAAATGACGCGCCACGTGTATCTGGCATTGCACGAGGCGGGCGCAGACCTTGGAATGGACGCGACGACCGGCCGCTCGCACGGCTTGGTCGACGCAGGCTACTACGCGCTCGACGCGCTGCGCATCGAAGCCGGCCGCCGCGCCTGGGGTGCCGAACTCGGCCCCGACGAGACGCCGTTCGAGGCCGGGCTATCGTATGCGGTGAAGCTGGACAAGCCGAGCGACTTCATCGGCAAGGCCGCACTGGTGAAGGCGCAGGGCCATCCGCTGCGCAAGAAGCTCGTCACCGTCGTGCTCGATTCACCGGCGCACTACGTGTGGGGCGGCGAGGCGCTGGCGATCAGCGGCGAAGCGGTCGGCGAGCTCTCGTCCGCCGGCTGGGGCGTGAAGGCCGGACGCTGCGTGGCGCTCGGCTACCTGCGCGGGGATGCGGCCAATACGGTGCACCGTGGCCTGTCGCTCAGCGTGGACCTGTGGGGCGAGGCGGTCGGCGCGACGGCGTGGGATGCGTGGCCAGCGCAGTAGCTCTTCTCCAGGCGCCCACCCCCGAGGGCAGGAATTGACGCACGGAGCGCCGCAAGGCGAGATCGGACGCTGCAACAGGCTTAGCGGTCGGCGCTCGTCATCACACGCCGCACCACCTGCAGCGCCGAAGGCCGCACGTTGATTCGCCAAGCTTGCGCTTCGCAGAGCGGCTCGCCGTCGCCGGCGAGCGGCACGGCAACCTCACTCGTCACGCTCATCGTCGTGAACGGTCGGGTCGTCACGCGCGGATGCGACAGGTGCGCAGCGGCGAGAAGCCGCGGCATCATAAGCGCGGCGCCGACGCGGCCGAACCGGCCGGCAACCAGCACGTCGAGGCGACCGTCGTCGATGCGCGCGTGCGGCACGGCCGGCATGCCGCCGCCGAAGCTCGGCGTGTTCAGTACCGAGGCGAACAGCGCTGCGCCGTCGTGCAGCGTCACGCCGTCGACCTCGACCTTCATCGGCCAGGTCCGCAGCGCCGCGAGTTCGCCGAACGTGGCCCACAGGTAGCGCGGCAAGCCGCGCAGCAGGCGCGGCGCATGCAGGGCGCGCAAGCCCACCGCAGAGTCGAAGCCCGCGGTCAGGCTGCTCGCGAAGGGCACGACGCCGCCCGAAGTCGCGAGTTCACCCAGGTCCATCGCGCTGGCCGGCGCCGCGAGCGCATGAGCCAGCGCGGCGTCCCAGACCATGCCCGCGAGGCCGAGCGCACGCGCGGTGTCGTTGCCGCTGCCCAAGGGGACAAGCCCGAGCGTACATTGCCTCTGCAACAGCGCCGGCAACATGCGGTGCACCGTGCCGTCTCCGCCGACCAGCACGACGCGCGACGCGGCCGGCTGCGCCGTGATGAGCGCGAGAGCCGCTCCGATTCCGTCCACCGCATGGCACCGCACTTGCGGCGCGTACTCCACGAGCCATTGCGCGACAGGAGCGCACAGGCCTGCTGCCCGCCCCGCGGCGGCACGCGGGTTCAGCAGGACGAGGGCGGGTTCGTGCAGTGCAATCACGGTCCGTTCGCGCAACGTTGGGTCTCGATGCGCCGCAGGCACCCACGGCCAGCGGCAGGATCCGGCATTGTCGGGGCAGTCGCGTGGAGAAGCTCGCTCGATACTGACGAGCCGGCCGCCCAGGTCAACGCTTCATCCTCGAGTGCAAGCGTTGTCGCGCACGCGCTGTCGCACACGCGCTTGCCGAATGCGGCCAGTCGTGAGAGCCTCGCACCCCATGCCGAATGCCGCCGTCCCGCCCCGCGCACTGATCCTGCTCGTCATCCTGACGCTCGTTTGGGGAACCAACTGGCCGCTGTTCGAGTACGCGGTGCGCGAGGTCTCGGTGTGGACGTTTCGCGCCGTCGCCGTCATCGTCGCGGGGGCCGTACTGCTGGCGGTGGCGCGGGCGCGCGGGCAATCGCTGTCGATCCCGCGCCGGCACCGCCTGCGCGTCTGCGTCGCCACCTTCTTCTACCTCGTGCTCTGGAACATCGCCAGCACGTACTCGGCGATCCTGATTCCGTCGGGGCAATCGGCCGTGCTCGGTTTCACGATGCCGCTGTGGTCGGCACTGATCTCATGGGCGGTGCTCGGCGAACGCCTCGACGGGCGGCTCGTGCTCGCGGTGGCACTTGGCGCGGCGGCAGTCACGCTGCTGATGGTGCCGAGCTTCGCCACCTACGCGCAGGCACCGCTGGGCATGGCGCTCGGCCTGCTCGCCGGCATCGGATGGGCCGTGGGCACGCTGATCCTCAAGGCGGGCAAGGTCGATGTGCCGGCCACCGTGCTGACGGGGTGGCAACTGCTGATCAGCGCGGTGCCGACCGCTCTCGGCGCGCTGGCCTTGGGCGGCGGCCACGCCTTCGTGCCATCGTGGCAATCGATCGCGGTGATCGGCTATATCGCGCTGGTGCCGATGGCGATCGGCAACGTGTGCTGGTTCGCGATCGTCGACATGTTGCCGGCCAACGTGGCCGGGCTGTCCGCGGTGATGGTGCCGGTCGTTGCGATGATTTCCGGTGCGGCGATGCACGGCGAGCCGCTCGGCGCGCTGCAGTTGCTGGCGATGGGGTGCTGCATCGGCGCGCTCTGGCTCGCCCTGGTTCGGCCCGCCACCGCAGCGGCGGCGCGCGTGTAAGCACAACGGGCGCAGCGGCTGCAAAGTGCAGCTGCCGCGCCCGCTTTTTGGCGACGCACTCAGTCGCGGGCATCGAGCCCGCTCCTTCGCCGATCGCTTCGCTGGTCGACTCCCGTAAGCGGGGCCCCTGGCCCTTCGCCGCGTGCTCTCAGGCGTGCTTCCTGTCGAAGAACTGCTCGTCTTCGGTCGATCCCTTCAGCGCGCCCGTCGATGCCTCGCGCTCGATCGTCGTCGTCACGGCGTCGAAGTAGCCGGTGCCGACCTCGCGCTGGTGCTTGACGGCGGTGAAGCCGCGCTCGGCGGCGGCAAATTCGGCCTCCTGCAGTTCGACGAAGGCCGTCATGTTGTTGCGCGCGTAGCCATGCGCGAGGTTGAACATCGAGTAGTTCAGGCTGTGGAATCCCGCGAGCGTGATGAACTGGAACTTGTAGCCCATTGCACCGAGTTCGCGCTGGAACTTGGCGATCGTCGCGTCGTCGAGATTCTTCTTCCAGTTGAAGCTCGGCGAGCAGTTGTAGGCCAGCAGTTTGCCGGGGAACTTCTTGTGGATCGCGTCGGCGAAGGCCTTCGCGAAGGCGAGGTCGGGTTTGCCAGTCTCGCACCACACGATGTCGGCGACCTCGGCATATGCCAGGCCGCGCGAGATCGCCTGCTCGAGGCCTGGCTTGGTGCGGAAGAACCCTTCGACGGTGCGCTCGCCGGTCAGGAAGCTCGTGTCATTGGCGTCGACATCGCTCGTCACCAGGTCGGCCGCTTCCGCGTCGGTGCGCGCGATGACCAGGGTCGGCGTGCCCATCACGTCGGCCGCCAGGCGCGCCGCAACGAGCTTGGCCACCGCTTCGCGCGTCGGCACCAGCACCTTGCCGCCCATGTGGCCGCATTTCTTCACCGAGGCGAGCTGGTCCTCGAAGTGCACGCCCGCGGCGCCGGCGTCGATCATCGCCTTCATCAGCTCGAACGCGTTGAGCACGCCGCCGAAGCCGGCCTCGGCGTCGGCGACGATGGGCGCGTAGTAGTCGATGTCGTTCTTGCCTTCGCTCCACTGGATCTGGTCGGCGCGGGCGAACGCGTTGTTGATGCGCTTGACGACCTTGGGCACCGAGTCGACCGAGTACAGCGACTGGTCCGGGTACATCTCGCCGTTGTCGTTGGCGTCGGCGGCGACCTGCCAGCCCGACAGGTAGATCGCCTTCAAGCCCGCCTTGACCTGCTGCATCGCCTGGTTGCCGGTCAGCGCGCCTAGCGTGTTGACGAAGGGTTCGGTGTTGAGCAGAGTCCACAGCTTCTCGGCGCCGCGCCTTGCGAGCGTATGCTCGATCGTCAGCGAACCACGCAGGCGCACCACGTCGGCTGCACTGTAGCCGCGGCGGATGCCTTTCCAGCGCGGGTTCTGGGCCCAATCGTTCTCGAGGGCGGCGGCTTGTTGATCGCGGGTCAGTGGTGTCATGAAGATCTCCGTTGAGGTCGGGGAAGCTGGCCGTGGGTGCGGTTTCAGGGGCTCGAACTGCGGTTCAAGAATAGCGTCGTCGCGAGCATCAAGCAGACTTGTGTCTTATAGAAGAGAAATATTCTTTCTTATACAAATCAACAGCTTGCATGCTGGATTGCATGATCCGAAATGCAATTCCCGGTCATGAAAGACATTGCGGCACCGCAGCATCGCAACTTCTCATGACGTGAAATGGCCGACTTCTGATGTGGAAGCGTTGACGGCCGATGGAAGAACAAGCCCTCCCCTCGCGGCCGGACACGTCGAGCGCAACCGCCGACCCGGCGCAGTGAACCGCGCCGGTGGCAGCAGGTACGCGGAGCTCGGATCGATCACGCCCCACCTCTGCCCGACCGCACAAACCCTGACAGCCTCGCTACGGCCCGGGCATTACAGTGCAAACACATGAACCGCCACGTGCCAACCTCGTGCACGAAGCGTCGGCGAGGTTGGGACGCAGCTCCAAATGGGAGGCCGAGCGGATCTCGAGCGACGGCGCTTTGGCCTGCACGCGCGTTGCGCCCGATTGCCTGCGTTACCACACGAGCGGTTTCCACTTGTCGCGCCGCGTACGGCGACGCCGACGCTCGCTGCGAAACTCGGAACGACGAGCGCGCCGCGCACGACCCGCTAACGAAGCGGCTCATCGCACCGAGAACGTTGCGTCGACGCGAGAGGATGTCCGCGAAGCACGGTCATGTCTGAGCCGCCAGCGCACACCGCCCGCATGAAGTGCGCGCCAGCCGCGATTCCCAGTGCACCCGGCGGCGCAGACGGCGGCGGGCCGGCAACCGCACCGGGCGCAGCCCCGGATCGCGCGCTGCGTGCCTTGCTGCATGACTGCCGTCGCCTGCTCTCCGAGCGCGGCGAAGCCAACGGCCCGTCGATCGCGCAGGGCATCGTGACCCGGCTCGACAACCTGGGCGAGGCGGCACGCGGCCGCTTCTTCGAACGCCTGGCGCGCGACTTCAGCCCCGACCCGAAGACGGTGTTGGCCTGTGCGCAGGCCTACGCACGGGCACCCGCGGATGCCAAGCACCTGGTCAGCCTGACCCATGCGGTCGAGTCGCCGCGACAGGAGCTGTTCCGCCGCCTCAATCGCGCACATGGCGGCACGGCCGCGCTGGTGCGATTGCGCCGCGCGCTGATCGAGCGGCTGCCACGCCAAGCCGCGCTGGCGGGGGTCGAGCACGACCTGCTGCATCTCCTGTCGAGTTGGTTCAACCCCGGCTTCCTGCAGATGCGCAAGGTCGACTGGAGTTCTCCGGCGCAACTGCTCGAGCAGATCATCCGCCACGAGGCCGTGCACCAGATCGACGGCTGGGACGACCTGCGCCGCCGGCTGCAGCCCGATCGCCGTTGCTTCGCGTTCTTCCACCCCCAGCTGCCCGACGAGCCGCTGATCTTCGTCGAGGTAGCGCTGGTGCCCGAAATGCCAGGCGCGATCGCTCCGCTGATCGACAAGAAGTCGCCCGCGTTGCCACCCGAGGACTTCAAGGTGGCAGTGTTCTATTCGATCAGCAACTGCCAGCCCGGGCTGCGCGGCGTCTCACTCGGCAACTTCCTGATCAAGCGCGTTGCCGAGCAACTCAAGCACGAACTGCCTCAGCTCAAGCGCTTCTGTACGCTGTCACCTATCCCAGGCCTGATGGGATGGCTGCGCCGGACTCGCAATGCGGCCGATCTGGCCGACCTGCCAACGCAAGCCACCGAACGTACGCTGAACGCGCTGGCGCTGCTGCGCGAAACCGCCGGCGTAGAGCTCCACGCGCTGACGCAGCAGGCGTCGCTGGCTGCATTGCCCGCAGCCGGCCACCACGCGCTGTGGCGCCTGACCGCGCTGTACCTGGTGCACAAGTCGGCCTTGCCCGATGGCGATCCGGTGGCACGCTTTCACCTCGACAACGGCGCCCGGCTCGAGCGCTTGAACGCGAACGCCAATGCCTCGGCACAGGGCCTGAAGCAGGCGGCGGGAATGATGGTCAATTACCTCTACGACCTGTCCCGCATCGAGACGTGCCACGACCGCTTCACGCGCGGTCGCGTGGTCCACTCCCGCGCGCTGGCGGCGTTGCTTTGACCATCCACCACGGAGACAGCCCATGACACTCAGTCGCAGACAGTTCGCCGGCGCCTGCGCGGCCACTTCGCTGACACTGTTCGGCCACCGCGCCTTCGGCGAGACCGCTGCACTGAAGATCTCGCACCAGTTCCCCGGCGGGAGCATCGATCAGGGCGACTTCCGCGACCGTCTGTGCCGGCGCTTCGCCGCCGAACTGGAAAAGCGCAGTGCAGGCGCGCTGAAGTCGCAGGTCTATCCGGGCGCATCGCTGATGAAGGTCAACGCGCAGTTCAGCGCCCTGCGCAAGGGCGCGCTCGACCTGAGCCTGTTTCCCTTGTCCTATGCCGGCGGCGAAGTACCCGAGACCAACATCGGCCTGATGCCCGCCCTGGTGCCCTCGTACGAGGTCGGTGCGGCATGGAAGAACGCCGAGGTCGGCAAGCTGCTGAGCCAGTTGCTCGACGACAAAGGCATCGTCGTCGTCTCGTGGATCTGGCAGGCCGGCGGCGTGGCAAGCCGAAGCAAACCGCTCGTGAGCCCGGACGACGCCAAGGGCATGAAGGTGCGCGGCGGCAGCCGCGAGGTCGACATGATGCTCAAGGATGCTGGCGCGTCGGTGATCTCGCTGCCGTCCAACGAAATCTACGCGGCAATGCAGACCGGCGCGATGGACGCGGCGCTGACGTCGTCGACCAGCCTGATCTCGTTCCGGCTGGAGGAGGTGGCCAAGGCGCTGACCACCGGGCGCGGTAAGTCGTACTGGTTCATGTTCGAGCCGCTGCTGATGTCCAAGGCCATGTTCCAGCAACTGCCCAAGGCGCAACAGGAACTGGTGATGGCCGTCGGCGCCGAGATGGAGAAGTTTGGCATCGAGGCGGCCAAGGCCGACGACCAGGCGGTGGCCGGCATTTACGCCAAGGCCGGTGCCAAGGTGTTCGACCTCGACGACGCGACGCTGCGCAAGTGGCAGGCGATCGCCAAGGGCAACGCCTGGAAGGACTACGGCGAGCGCAACGAGACCTGCGCCAAGCTGCTCGCTGCGGCGCAGAAGTTACTGTGAGCGCAGGAGTACCGGAAGGCGCGGCGCCAGCGTCCGGCGCGACGCTTGCCGACCACGCGATGCGCGCCGTGAACCGCGCGGCGCTGGGCGTGGGCATGGTCGCGCTGGTCGCCGCTGCGCTGGTGCTGACCTACAGCGTCGTCTCGCGGTACCTGTTCAAGTCCAGCACCGACTGGCAGGACGAGACCGCGGTCTTTCTGCTCGTGGGCGTCACCTTCCTTTGCGCCGCGCACGTGCAGCAGTGGCGCGGCCACATCGGCATCGAGGCGCTGGCCGCGATCCTGCCGCCAGGCGTCAACCGGGTGCGCCGCGTGGCGGTGGATATAGCCAGCGCACTGTTCTGCGGCTTCTTCGCCTGGAAGTCGTGGACGCTGCTGCACGAAGCCGTCGTCGACGGCCAGACGACCTCGTCGTCCTGGGCGGCGCCGCTGTGGATACCGTATGGACTGATGGCGCTAGGCATGACGTTGCTGACGCTGCAGATCGCGCTGCAACTGTGGCCGCGAACGCGCCGCCACAAGGCTCAGCGATGAGCATGTTGTCGCTCGGGCTGACCTTCGGCGCGGCGACGCTGGTGGTGATGTTCTCCGGCATGCCGATTGCCTTCGGGCTCGGCACGGTGGCCACGGCGTTCATGTATTTGTTCATGCCGGCCGCTTCGCTCGAAACCATCACGCAGAACGTCTACGAAGAAATGGCGAGCATCACGCTGCTGGCGATTCCGCTTTTCATCCTCAAGGGGGCGGCGATCGGGCGCAGCAACGCCGGGCGCGACCTGTACCTCGCGATGCACGCCTGGATGCAGCGCATCCCCGGCGGGCTGGGCATCGCCAACGTCATCACCTGTGCGCTGTTCGCGGCGATGGCGGGCTCGAGCCCGGCCACCTGCTCGGCGATCGGCTCGGCCGGAATTCCCGAGATGCGCAAGCGCGGCTACTCGCCGGGCTTCGCTGCTGGAATCATCGCCGCCGGAGGCACGCTGGGCATCCTGCTGCCGCCGTCGATCACGATGATCCTGTACGCGGTGGCGGCGGAGGTGTCGCTCGGACGGCTCTTCCTCGCGGGCATCGGCCCCGGCTTGCTCCTCGTGCTTCTGTTCTCTGTCTATGCGATGTGGCGGTACCGGCGCGAATACGCCCATGCCAGCGCCGCGTTCGAGCGCCAGGGCACCGAACACGCCTACCTTGGAGCGCACACCTACACGGCGCGCGAGAAGTTCGAGATGCTGCCGCGCGTGCTGCCGTTCGTCGTGCTACTGATCGGCGTCATGGGGGCCCTCTATGGCGGCTACGCCACGCCGTCGGAGACCGCCGGCCTGGGCGGCGTCTTGGCGCTGGTGCTGATCGCCAGCGTCTACGGCGTCTGGCGCGCACGCGACCTGGCGCCGATCCTTCAGGCCACGATCCGCGAGTCGACGATGCTGATGTTCATCATCGGCATGTCGCTGCTGTTCAGCTACGTGATGAGCTACCTGCACATCAGTCAGTCGGCGGCGCAGGGTATCGTCGAGCTGCACCTGTCGCGCTGGCCATTGCTGGCGTCGATCCTGTTGCTGGTGGTGGTGCTGGGCTTTTTCCTGCCGCCGGTGAGCATCATCCTGATGACGGCGCCGATCCTGCTTCCGCCGCTCAAGGCCGCGGGGTTCGACCTGATCTGGTTCGGTGTGCTGATGACGATCGTGATGGAGATGGGGCTGATCCACCCGCCGGTCGGACTCAACATCTTCGTCATCAAGAACATCGCGCCCGACATCCCGCTCGCCGACGTGATCCTGGGCGTGCTGCCGTTCGCTGTGCTGATGTTGCTGGCCGTACTGCTGATCAGCGCGTTCCCGGCGATCGCGCTGTGGCTGCCCGCTGCTGCAATGAACTGAGCAGGAACTCCCCCATGACTGCATTCGCCTTTCTCTCCAACACCAGCTTCATGAAGGCGCCCACCGGTGACGCCGGCAAGCCGCTGGCGGTGGCAGGCGTGGCGTGGGACGGCAGCGTGACGAATCGGCCCGGCGCCCGCTTCGGCCCGCGGGCCATTCGCGAGGCGAGCCACATGCTTTGCGACGGCGTGCATCCGCACTTCGACACTTCGCCCGACGGCCGTCTGACCGATGCCGGCGACCTGGCGCTGCCCAACACGAGCCTCCAGGCCATGCGCGCGGCGATGATGCCGCAGGTGGCGCGCCTGATACGCCAGCATCACGTCGCCTGGCTGGGCGGCGATCACTCGATCACGCTGCCGCTGCTGCGTGCCTACCGCGAGTGGCTGGGCAGGCCGCTGGCAGTGATCCACTTCGACGCGCACTGCGACACCTGGCGTGATCACTTCGGCGAGCCGAGTGGCCACGGCACCTGGGTCTACGAAGCGATGCAGGAGGGGCTGGTGATCAAGGAGTGCTTCATTCAGCTCGGAATCCGCTCGTCCGGCGTGCGCGAGGCGCGCGAGTATGTGCGCAGCCAGGGCGGCACGATCCACACCGCGCGCGACCTGCGCGGACTGGAACGTCCGGATGAACTGATGCGACTGCTCGCGCCCTGGCGCGACAGGCTGGGCGCGCACGGGGGCCCGCCGCTGTACCTGAGCCTCGACATCGACTGCCTGGACCCCGCGTTCGCACCCGGCACGGGAACGCCCGAACCTGGCGGCATGACGACAAACCAGGTACTCAGCGTACTCGAGCAAATTGCCGACCTGCCGCTGGTCGGCATGGACTGCGTCGAGGTGTCGCCGCCCTACGACCACGCTGAGCTGTCGAGCTATGCGGCGGCGTGTTTCGTCTGGACCTATCTTTGCGGGCGCATCGCGCAGGGAGCGTAAGCCGGCCTTGCCATACCGCGCCGCGCAGGCCGGCGTGCAGCGCTATATGGGCAGCGCGGTCGTCTTCTTCACCGTTCGCAGCACGAGCAACGAGTTCGATCGCGCCACGCCGGGCAGTCGCATCAGCACGTCGGAGTGAAAGCGTTCCAGGTCTTCGGAGTCGCGGTAGGCAAAGCGGATCAGGTAGTCGTTCGAACCCGCGACGTAGAAGCAGTCCAAGACCTCGGGCTGATCGCGCACGGCCTGCTCGAATGCTTCGAGCTGCGGCGTGTTCATGCTCTCGAGGTTGATGATGGTGAAGCTCACGCCGTGCTTGCCAATCGCGCGCGGGTTGATGAGCGCGACGTACTGCGCGATGACGCCGCCTTCCTCGAGCGCCTTGACGCGGCGCAGGCAGGCCGAGGGCGACAGATGAACGCGCTGGGCGAGTTCGAGATTCGAGAGCCGTCCCTCGCGCTGCAATTCAACGAGGATCGCGCGATCTATCGAATCCAGTTTCGGATTAGCGGACGTGTTTCGCATTTGATTGCAACAAGTTTCACTTCAGTCGAATTATATTGCAAAGCCTAGGGTGAACCCGCTGCGATTGCGAAGGCACATTGCGCGCGGCTTTCTCTAGACTCTGAGCGTTGCCGAACGCACACTTCGGACGCGGGTGAACGGTCACCCGAGGAGCACACACCATGCACAAGGACGACGTCGCCACGATCTCGAAGCCCGCCCCGGCGAACAGCGCCCAGCCGAGGGCTGCGATGGACGCGTATTGGATGCCGTTCACCGCGAACCGCCAGTTCAAGCAGGCGCCGAGGATGCTGACGCGCGCCGAGGGCATGCACTTCTGGACGCCCGAGGGGCGTCAGATTCTCGACGGCATCGCAGGCCTGTGGTGCGTCAACGCGGGCCACGCGCGGCCCAAGGTCGTGCAGGCGATCCAGCAGCAGGCGGCCGAGATGGACTATGCGCCGCCGTTCAACATGGGCCACCCGAAAGCGTTTGCGCTCGCCGAGCGCCTGGTGCAGATCGCGCCGCCGGGGCTGAACAAGGTCTTCTATGCCAATTCGGGCTCCGAGGCGGTCGAGACAGCGCTGAAGATGGCGATCGCCTACCACCGCGCGCGCGGCGACGGCTCGCGCACACGCCTCATCGGCCGCGAGCGCGGCTATCACGGCGTGAACTTCGGCGGCATCTCGGTCGGCGGCATCGTTGCCAACCGCAAGATGTTCGGTACGCTGCTCGCGGGCGTCGACCACATCGGCCACACGCACGACCTGGCGCGCAACGCGTTCACCCGCGGCATGCCAGAGCACGGCGCCGAGCGTGCGGATGACCTCGAGCGCCTGGTCGCGCTGCACGACGCGTCGACCATCGCCGCAGTGATCGTCGAGCCGGTGGCCGGCTCCACCGGCGTGCTGCTTCCGCCCAAGGGCTACCTGAAGCGGCTGCGCGAGATCTGCGATCGTCACGGCATCCTGCTGATCTTCGATGAAGTCATCACCGGCTTCGGACGCCTGGGCTCGCCGTTTGCCGGCCAGCACTTCGGCGTCACGCCCGACCTGATGGTGGTGGCCAAGGGCCTGACCAATGGCAGCGTTCCGATGGGCGCGGTCTTCGCCAGGCAGTACATCCATGACGCATTCATGACCGGGCCCGAACACCTGATCGAGTTCTTCCACGGCTACACGTATTCGGCGCACCCGCTGGCCTGTGCAGCGGCGCTCGGCACGCTCGATACCTATGCCGACGAAGGCCTGCTGACGCGCGCCAGCGCGATGGCACCGCATTTCGAGGACGCGCTGCATTCGCTCAAGGGCCTGCCGCACGTGATCGATGTGCGCAACATCGGCCTGGTCGGCGGCATCGAGCTGGCGCCGATCGCAGGCCAGCCCGGCAAGCGCGCATTCGACGTCTTCCTCGAGTGCTGGGAGCGTGGCGTACTGATCCGCACGACGGGCGACACGATTGCGCTTTCGCCGCCTCTGATCATCGAGAACAAGCATATCGACCAGATGGTCGGCACGCTCGCGGACGTGCTCAAGACGAGCGGCTAGCGGCCAGGCGGAGCGCCACCTTCACCAAAGCATGCCGGCGCGGACCGCGCGCGCCGCAAGACGACGACCCAGCGGAGGGTATGCCTAGCGCATCGCATCCATGTCACTGTTCACCGCCGATCAGCCGCTGACGACCCATTCGTACTATGCCGCCACCGTGCAGCGTGAGCAACGCTTCGCGCGGCTCGACGGCCGCGTCGAGTGCGACGTCGCCATCGTCGGCGCTGGGCTGGCCGGCTTGTCCGCAGCGATAGAGCTCGCCGACCGCGGTTTCGCAGTCGTTGTGCTCGAAGCGCGCGAGGTCGGCTACGGCGCGTCGGGCCGCAATGGCGGCGAGGCGCTGACCGGCCTCGGATGCGACATGTCGGTGATCGAAGCGCAGCTCGGCCGCGGCGATGCGCGCGGCATCTGGGACATGACGCTCGAGGCGATGGCGCTGATCCACGAGCGCTGCCAGCGCTTCGCCATCGACTGCGACTGGCGCCAGGGCTTCCTGTCGCTGGCGGTCGGCGAGCGCAAGGCACGCGCCCTCGCGCAGTGGTACGAGACCATGCGGCGCGACTACGGCTTCGAGGGCACGCCGATCGCGCCGCACGAGGTGACGCAATGGATCGCCAGCCCGCGCTTTCACAGCGGCGTGCACGACCCGCTGTCGGGCCACATGCACCCGCTGAAATACTGCCTCGGCCTGGCGCGAGCGGCCGCTTCGCTCGGCGTGCGCATCTTCGAGAATTCGCTGGTCACGACACTCGCACCAGGAGCGACTGCCGGCGCGCGGGCAAGCCTGCGGACGGCCCAGGGCGAGGTCGTGGCCCGCCATGTGCTCCTGGCCGGCAACGTCTACCTCGAAGGCATCGCTCCGCTGCTGGAAAAGCGCATCATGCCGGTCGGCACGTACATCGTCACCTCCAAGCCGCTGGCGGCGGATCTGGTGCGGTCGCTGATTCCCTCGCAGTCGGCGGTGTGCGACACGAACTTCGCGCTCGACTACTTTCGCACGACACCGGATCACCGCGTCCTCTACGGTGGGCGCGTGAGCTACAGCACGCGCACGCCGAGAAACCTCGGCCGGAGCATGCAGGCGCGCATGGTGAGAACCTTCCCGCAGCTCGCGGGCACGGCGATCGAACACGCCTGGGGCGGTTTCGTCGACATCTCGATGAACCGCGCGCCGGACTTCGGCCGTCTGTCAGACCTTGGCGCGGGGCCGGCCTGCGCCAATGTCTATTACCTGCAGGGCTTCTCGGGTCACGGACTGGCGCTGACGGGATTGGCGGGCAAGGTCGTTGCGGAGGCCATCAGCGGCGACGCGAAGCGCCTCGACATCTTCTCGCGCATCCGTCACCGTGCGTTCCCCGGCGGTCGCCTGTTGCGCATGCCTGCGCTCGTGCTCGGCATGGCGTACTTCCGGCTGAAGGACTTGCTGTGAGCGAAGTTCAGGTACAAACGCCACGCGCCGCTGGCCGCCCTATCGTGCTGGTGCCGGCCGACAACCGCGTGCTCGGCGAGCATCCGTTCCACGTGGTCGGCAAGAAGTACGTCGACGCGGTGCGCCTCGCGGGCTGCTTGCCGCTCGTCGTGCCGTGGGCCGAAGCACAGGAAGTCGACGAGTTGCTGTCGCACGCCGACGGCGTGCTGCTGACGGGTTCGCCGGCGAACGTGCACCCCAGCCACTTCGGCGAAGACGTTCGTGACCCTGCGCTTCCGCTCGACCCGGCGCGCGACGAGTGGACGCTGCCGCTGACGCGCAAGGCTTTAGCCCGCGGCGTGCCGCTGCTCGCGATCTGCCGCGGCTTCCAGGAAACCAACGTCGCCCTCGGTGGCACGCTGCACCAGGCGGTGCAGGATTTGCCGGACAAGCACGACCATCGCGCGCCGACCGGTGCGCCGGCCGAGGTGCAGTACGGGCTGGCCCACGAAGTCAGCGTGCTGCCGGGCGGATTGCTCGAGCAGATCCTCGGCGCGGGGACGATCCGCGTCAATTCGGTGCACGGCCAGGGCGCCAACCAACTCGCTCCCGGTGCCCGCGCCGAGGCGCTGGCGCCCGACGGCCTGGTCGAAGCGTTCACGCTGCCCGCGGCGAGCGGGTTCAACCTGTGCCTGCAGTGGCACCCCGAGTGGCGGGCCGCGGACAACCCGGTGTCGATGAAGCTGCTGCGCGCCTTCGGCGCCGCGTGCCGGAGTTTTCGCGACTGTCGAAGGGTGCCCGAACGCGACCCGGATCGCTAGCGGCCTGCCCTGCACGGCAGATCCGCAGCCAACCGGCGTAAGCCGCCGTCCAAGGTTTCATCGATGCGACGGCCCAGTATCCGAGCTTCAACAGGTAGATCATCGTGGACAAGACCAATTTCACCTTCGCCGATCTCGAACAGTGGTTCAACGAAAGGCGCGTGACCGAGATCGAGTGCCTCGTGCCCGACCTCACCGGCGTCGCGCGCGGCAAGATACTGCCGCGCGAGAAGTTCACCGAGGACCGTGGCATGCGGCTTCCACAAGCCACGGTCGCGATGGGCGTCACCGGCGAGTTCCCGGAGGAGGGGCCGTACTACGACGTCATCAGCCCGACCGACATGGACATGCACCTGCGGCCCGACCCGAGCACGGTGCGCATCGTGCCCTGGGCGACCGACCCGACGGCGCAGGTCATCCACGACTGCTATGACAAGGACGGCAAGCTGGTGCCGTTCGCGCCGCGCTCGGTACTGCGCCGTGTGTGCGACCTGTTCGACGCCGAAGGCTGGTCGCCCGTCGTCGCGCCCGAAGTCGAGTTCTACCTCGTCGCGCGCAACACCGACCCCGACATTCCGCTGAAGCCGCCGATCGGGCGCAGCGGCCGCGCCGAGACCTCGCGCCAGGCCTATTCGATCGACGCCGTCAACGAGTTCGACCCGCTGTTCGAAGAGGTCTACGACTACTGCGAGAAGATGGGCCTGAACGTCGACACGCTGATCCACGAGATCGGTGCCGGCCAGATGGAGATCAACTTCTTCCACGACCACCCGCTCGGCCTCGCCGACGAAGTGTTCCTATTCAAGCGCACGGTGCGCGAGGCGGCGCTGCGCCACGACATGTACGCGACCTTCATGGCCAAGCCGATCGCGGGCGAACCGGGCAGCGCGATGCACATCCACCAGAGCATCGTCAGCAAGGCAACCGGAAAGAACATCTTCAGCAATGAGGACGGCACGCCCAGCAAGGAGTTCTACTGGTATATCGGAGGCCTGCAGAAGTTCGTGCCGGCGGCAATGGCGCTGTTCGCGCCCTACGTCAACTCCTACCGCCGGCTCGTGCGCTCGAACGCGGCGCCAATCAACATCCAGTGGGGCACCGACAACCGCACGGTCGGCATCCGCTCGCCGCTCGCGTCGCCCGCGGCGCGCCGGGTCGAAAACCGGGTCATAGGCGCCGACGCCAATCCGTACGTGGCCCTGGCGGCGACGCTGGCCTGCGGATACCTGGGCATCAAGAACCGCGTCGAACCCTCGCCCGAATGCAAGGGCGACGCCTACCTCGGCGACTTCCAGCTTCCGCGCAGCCTCGGCGAGGCGGTGGATCTGCTGCGCGAGAACACCGAGCTCGCCGCCGTGCTCGGCGAGGCCTTCGTCACGGTCTACACCGAGATCAAGGAAATCGAGTACGCCGAGTTCATGAAGGTCATCTCACCCTGGGAGCGCGAGCATCTGCTGCTTCACGTCTGAGCTCACCGTGCCCGCCCCATCCACCCGACAGGAAACACCATGAATACTGAAGTGCAAGACAGCGCCGTCGCGCGGCCCGCCGCAGCGCGCACGACAAAGCAATGGCAGGCCGCCGACGCGGCGCACTACCTGCATCCGTTCACCGACTTCAAGTCGCTCGCGGCCAAGGGCTCGCGCGTGATCACGCGCGCCGACAACATCTACCTCTGGGACAGCGACGGCGCGAAGATCCTTGACGCGATGTCGGGCCTGTGGTGCGTCAACGTCGGCTACGGTCGGCAGGAGCTGATCGACGCGGCGACGCGGCAGCTGCGCGAGCTGCCGTTCTACAACTCGTTCTTCCAGACCGCAACACCACCGGCGATCGAGCTCGCCGAACTGCTTTGCGAGGTCACACCGCCGCAGTTCAAGCACGTGTTCTTTTCCGGTTCGGGCTCGGAGGGCAACGACACCATCGTGCGCATGGTCCGCCGCTATTGGGACGTGCTCGGACAGCCCGAGCGCACGACGATCATCAGCCGCAAGAACGCGTACCACGGCTCGACGATGGCCGGCGCCTCGCTTGGCGGCATGGCCGGCATGCACGCCCAGGGCGGCCTACCGATCCCCGGCATCGTGCACATCGAGCAGCCGTTCTGGTTCGAGCACGGGCGCGGCCAGTCGCGGGAATCGTTCGGCCTCGAGGCGGCAGGCTGGCTCGAGGCGAAGATCCTCGAACTCGGCGCCGACAAGGTCGCCGCGTTCATCGGCGAGCCGGTCCAGGGCGCAGGCGGCGTGATCATTCCACCATCGACCTACTGGCCCGAGATCCAGCGCATCTGCGACAAGTACGGCATCCTGCTCGTCTCCGACGAGGTCATCTGCGGCTTCGGGCGCACCGGCAACTGGTGGGGTTGCGAGACCTACGGCTACCGGCCCGACCTGATGACGTTCGCCAAGGGCGTGACCTCGGGCTACATCCCGCTCGGCGGCGTGATGGTCGGCGACCGCGTCGCCGACGTGCTCATCAATCGCGGCGGCGAGTTCAACCACGGCTACACCTACAGCGGCCACCCGGTGGCGTGCGCGGTGGCGCTTGCGAACATCCGGCTGATCCGGCGCGAACGTCTGGTCGAGAAGGTGCGCGATGACCTCGGTCCCTACCTTGCGCAGCACTTCGCGGCGCTGGCCGACCACCCGTTGATCGGCGAGGCGCAGAGCGTCGGCCTGATGGGCGCTCTGCAGATCGTGCGCGACAAGACGAGCGGCGCGCTGTTCGACAGCGCGCTCGAGGTCGGCATGGTCTGCCGCGGGCATTGCTTCGGCAACGGGTTGATCATGCGCGCCGTCGGCGACCGAATGATCATCGCGCCGCCACTTGTGATAACCCGCGCGCAGATCGACGAGATGGTGGCGCTGATCCGCAAGTGCCTGGACTTCACGCTGGCCGACGTGCGCCAGCGCGGCTGGCTCTGATGTTGCAGCACAACTCCGCGCTGCCGGGCACGGGGTTTGCATGTAGCGGCGAAGTGCCCGCGGCTGGATAGACTCTCCGCATTCTTCCTTCCCTTGATCCAACGACTTTCCTGGAGACCACGGCATGAACGACAAGTCGGCGAAACGGATGTTCGGCACCCTCACCTCGCTGGCCGCTGCGGCTGCGGCGACCCTGCTGTTCTGGGCCGGCCCTGCCGCGGCGCAGGAGGAAGAGAAGGTGCTCAACGTGTACAACTGGTCGGACTACATCGCCGACGACACGATCGCGAACTTCGAGAAGGAAACGGGCATCAAGGTCCGTTACGACGTCTTCGACAGCAACGAAATCCTGCACGCCAAGCTCGTTGCCGGAAAGACCGGCTACGACATCGTTGTGCCGTCCTCCTACTGGGCGAAGATCCAGGCCGATGGCGGCCTACTGCGCAAGCTCGACAAGGCGCAACTGCCAAACCTGAAGAACATGGACCCGGCGGTGCAGGCGCAACTCGCACAGCTCGACCCGGGCAACCAATACCTCGTGAACTGGCTGTGGGGCTTCACGACCGTCGGCATCAACGTCGACAAGGTCAAGGCCGCGCTCGGCGGCATGCCGATGCCCGAGAACGCCTGGGACCTCGTCTTCAAGCCCGAGTACATCGCCAAACTCAAGTCCTGCGGCGTGTCGTTCCTCGACTCGCCCACCGACATCATTCCGGCCGCGCTGCACTATCTCGGTAAGCCGGCGTTCAGCCGCAACCCTGCCGACTTCCAGGGCGTGGCGCCGCTGCTCAAGTCGATCCGCCCGTACGTGACACTGTTCAGCTCGTCGGGCTACATCAACGACATGGCCAGCGGTTCGATCTGCGTCGCGCTCGGCTGGTCGGGCGACATCAACATCGCCAAGCAGCGCGCG